>OLYC01000248.1_pt1 | contig 48315 bp, 38 predicted proteins | sample 1674271 | NCBI WGS metagenome assembly OLYC01 (sample SAMEA103958154, study PRJEB25191) | human gut metagenome
CGGACTGCGCGATGCGTTTGACCCGAAGCTGAAAAACTGACAAGGAGGGCGAGAATTTTGAGCGAAAAACTTCTGGAAATAAAAGACGAAAAACTCTCGTTCTTCACCCCCGCGGGCGAGGTCAAGGCGCTTAACGGCGTGTCCTTCTCCATGAACGAGGGCGAGGTGCTCGGCATAGTCGGCGAGTCCGGCTCGGGCAAGTCCGTCACGGCTTATTCAATAATGGGTCTTACCGCCTATCCCGGCAAGCTCATCGGCGGTACGATATATTTCAACGGTCATCAGATCGAAAAGATGAGCGAAAATGCGCAAAATCAGGGGCAACGAGGTCTCGATAATCTTCCAGGATCCCATGACGAGCCTCAACCCTGTCTATACTATCGGCAATCAGATAACCGAGGTTATCCGCCTGCATACGGGCAAGAGCAAAAAAGAGGCATATGACCGCGCGAAGGAGCTGCTCGAGCTTGTCGGCATCAACGAGCCCACAAAGCGCCTCAAGCAGTATCCCCATGAGCTCTCCGGCGGTATGCGTCAGCGAGTTATGATAGCAATAGCCCTCGCGTGCGAGCCCAAACTGCTCATAGCCGACGAGCCCACAACGGCTCTCGACGTTACCATTCAGGCTCAGATACTCGAGCTTATGCAGGAACTCAGACAGAAGCTCGGCATGAGCATCATAATGATAACCCATGACCTCGGCGTCGTCGCCAGCATGTGCGAAAGAATCGCCGTCATGTATGCCGGTCACATTGTTGAGTACGGCACGGCGGATGAGATATTCTATGAGCCCAAGCATGAATACACCAAGGGACTCATCAATTCTATTCCCAAGCTCAGCGCTCAGGAGATAGAGCGCCTTGTGCCTATCGAGGGTCAGCCGGTCGACCTGCTGAATCCTCCCGCAGGCTGCCCGTTCGCGCCGCGCTGCGCAAACTGCATGAAGATATGCCTGCGCGAGATGCCGCCCAAGACGGAGCTTAGCGATACGCACTACAGCCACTGCTGGCTGCTTCAGAAAGAAGAATTTGAAAAGGGGGAGACAAGCTGTGAGTGAGAATGAAAAGCTCGTTGAAGTGCAGCACCTGCAGCAGTATTTCCCGGCAGGCGGCAGAGGAAAGCACAAAAAATTCGTCCAGGCAGTCGATGATGTCTCGTTCTTTATCAATAAGGGAGAGACGCTCGGTCTCGTCGGCGAGTCCGGCTGCGGCAAAACTACCGTCGGCCGTACTCTGCTCAGACTCTATGAGCCCACGGACGGCAAAATAATCTATGACGGAAAAGTGATTTTCGACAAGGAAAACAAAGTGGCGGTCAATATGCTGCCCTTCAGACGCAAGATGCAGATGGTTTTCCAGGACCCCTATGCGAGCCTTGACCCGCGCATGACGATAGGCGATATCGTAGGTGAGCCCATCGATATCCACCATCTCGCCGCCAACAAGGCGGAGAGAAGAGAGAAAATAATCTCCCTTCTTGAGCGCGTCGGACTCAACAGCGAGCACGCAAACCGCTATCCGCATGAGTTCTCCGGCGGTCAGCGCCAGAGAGTCGGTATCGCGAGAGCGCTTGCGGTCGATCCCGAGTTCATCGTCTGCGATGAGCCGGTCTCCGCGCTCGATGTTTCCATTCAGGCGCAGGTCGTCAATATGTTCGAGGATCTTCAGAAAGAGCTCGGACTGACCTATCTGTTTATCGCCCATGACCTGAGCGTCGTTCGCCATATCTCGAACCGCATCGGCGTCATGTATCTCGGCAAACTCGTGGAGCTTGCGGACAGCTTCGAGCTGATTGCGCACAGCGTCCATCCCTATACCAGAAGCCTTATCTCGGCTATCCCCGAGGCGGATCCCAAGACGGCGCGCGCCGCAAAGCGCATTCCGCTCGAAGGCGATGTCCCGAGCCCGCTGAATCCTCCGAGCGGCTGCCGCTTCCGCACCCGCTGCCCCTATGCGGACGAGCAGTGCGCCAACGAGTGCCCGCAGCTCAAAGAGGTCAGCCCCGGTCATTTCGCCGCGTGCCACCACCTCGACAAGGTCGCGGACTGAAAATAACGGTGTTTGTTGCGCCGAAGAGCGCAATGGATATAAAGCGGCAAAGCCGCAAAAATTTGTAGAGGAGATGTATCAATGAAGATCAAGAGAATCGTATCTCTGTTCCTTGTTCTGGTGCTCGCACTTTCTGCTGTCGCAGTTCTGGGCTCCTGCAAGAAGTCAGAGAAGGGAATCACTGTTCAGATCGGTCCCAACCCTGAAACTCTCGATCCGGCACTCAACAGTGCAGTCGATGGCGGCAACATGCTCATCACTCTGTTTGAGACACTGCTTATCATCGACCAGGACAACAAGGTTCAGCCCGGACAGGCTGAGTCCTACACCGTCAGCCCTGACGGTCTTACTTGGACCTTCACCATGCGTGACGGCCTGAAGTGGTCCGACGGCACCGAGCTCAACGCCAAGGACTTTGAGTACACCATGAAGAGAATTGCCAATCCCGATGTCGGCGCACCCTACGGCGAGACTGTTGTCGGCATGATCGAAGGCTATCAGGATGCTATCGGCAATCCCGATAAGAACGGCAAGAAGACCACAAAGCCCGACATTGACAAGCTCAACGTCAAGGCGAGCGAGGATGGCAAGACCCTTACCATCAAGCTTGCATATCCCTGCTCTTATTTCGATAAGATCGTTGCTTTCGGCACCATGAGCCCCGTTCAGAAGGCTACCGTTGAAAAGAACGGCGACAAATGGGCAACCAAGCCCGAGACCTATGTCTGCAACGGCCCCTACATGATCTCCGAGTGGACTCCCGGCGAGAAGATCATATGCAAGAAGAACCCCAACTATAAGGGTGGCTGGGACAACAGCAAGATCGTTACCGAGCAGCTTACTTTCCTCCTTCTCGAGGATTCTGCCGCTTCTTATGCCGCTTATACCAGCGGCCAGGCTCTCATGATAAAGGATGTTCCCACCGAGGAAATCCCGAGCCTCAAGAAGTCAACCGACGGCGGCGACTTCTATGTCGATCCGATCCTCGGCACTTATTACCTCAGCATGAATCTTAATAAGGCTCCCTTCAACAATGTCAATGTCCGTAAGGCTCTCAGCCTTGCTATTGACCGTGAGTATGTTGCCAACACCATCATGCAGGGTACCTACAGCCCGGCTTACAACTATGTCGGACCCAGCATCGTTGACAGCGGCGACGGCATGTTCCTTGACAACGCTATCGCAGCAAACGGCGGCAGCACCTATATCAGCAAGGACTATCAGGCTAACCTCGCCGAGGCTAAGAAGGCTCTCGCAGAGGCAGGCTATCCCGACGGTAAGGGCTTCCCGACCATCACTTATTCGACCAATGATATCGGTTACCACAAGGCTGTTGCTGAGTATCTTCAGCAGGTCTACAAGAAGGAGCTTGGCATCACCATGAAGATCGATGTTGTTGACTGGTCGTCCTTCACTCCTCAGCGCCGCGCCGGTAACTACGAGATGGCCCGTAACGGTTGGGTCATGGACTACAACGACGCTTCCAATATGATCGAGCTGTTCTATTCGTCCAACGGCAACAACGATGGCAAGTACAACAGCAAGGCTTTCGATGCCGCTATTGATAAGTCCAAGGTTGCCGATTCCAAGGCTCACTTTGATGCTCTCCACGAGGCTGAGAAGATCATGTCCGAGGATTATGCTTGCATCCCCGTTGCATACTACAACGACTTCTGGCTGCAGAGCCCGACCCTCAAGGGTACATGGCACAGCCCCTATGGCTACTGGTACTTCCAGTATGCTTATGTTGAGGGTTAAGTCATAATCCAAAGCTCAAAGCATAATTGAACGCTGCCCGTGTCACGCAAGTGGCACGGGCAGTTTTCGCTTTGCCTGTTTTTAGGTATCAGTTTTTCTGTATTTGGAGTGACTATGTGAATGCGATGCAGTAGGGCGGATATCGTTTGACGGCAAAATGCATGCAGCTTGTAGGGTGCGGCGACCTCGACGCACCGATGCCGCATAGGTGGCACATAATATTCACGAATATTTAATTTAATACCGTAGGGACAGCCCTTGCGGCTGTCCGCTGTCGGCGCAGCCGATACAAAATCACATCGGCTTTACGATTGAAATTTCACGCCCCAAAACACACCGATATTCCTCCGATTTTCACCGCTCTGTTGCCAAATTCCGCCGATTGTGCTATCATTGAACCGACAAAAAAACGGAGATGATAAAAATGACCGTTACCGAAAGATTTCTGAAATATGTTACCTTTGAAACCACTTCCGACGAGTCGAGTGATAGCGTGCCTTCGACTGCGACCCAGCTCGTCCTTGCCGATTATCTCGTCGAGGAGCTTCGCGGCGCGGGAGTCGCCGATGCAATGCGCGACGAAATGGGCTATGTCTATGGGCATATCCCTGCGTCCGATGGCTGCGAAAATTGCCCGAAGATAGGGCTCGTCTCGCATATGGATACTTCGCCCGATGTCAGCGGCGCGAATGTCAAGCCGCAGATAATCAAATTTGACGGCACGAACGCCCCGATGGTCGGCGATGAATATATCGGGCGCGAGCTTATAGTTACCGATCACACGACTCTGCTCGGCGCGGACGACAAAGCGGGCGTTGCCGAGATAGTCGCCCTGTGCGCCGAAATCAACGCGAACAAAAACATCCGCCACGGTGCGCTGAGCATCTGTTTCACTCCCGACGAGGAGATAGGCTGCGGCGCGGATCACTTCGATTTTGTGCGCTTCAACGCCGATTTTGCCTATACTGTCGACGGCGGCGAGGTCGGCGGCATCGAGTGCGAAAACTTCAACGCCGCGGCGGCAGATATTACGGTTCACGGAGTGAATACCCATCCCGGAACCGCCAAGAACAAGATGAAAAATGCCGCGCTGTATCTCGCGGAGTTTGTCAATATGCTCCCTGCGTGGGAGACCCCGGCGCATACTGAGGGACGCGAGGGTTTCTATCATTTGGCGCGTATCGCCGGCAACGAGACCGAGGCGAGCGCGCATATGATAATCCGCGACCACGACAAGAATAACTTCGAGCGCCGCAAGAAGTTCGTCGCCGATACTGTCGGCTTCCTGAACGAAAAGTATGGCGAGGGCACTTTCGAGCTGAATATAAAAGACAGCTATTATAATATGTTAGAGATAATCGAGAAGCATATGGATATCGTCGAGCGCGCCGAAAAAGCTATGCGCGATGCGGGCGTTGAGCCTGAAATAGTGCCGATACGCGGCGGAACGGACGGCGCACGCCTTTCGTTTGAAGGTCTGCCTTGCCCGAACCTCTCGACCGGCGGCATGAATTTCCACAGCATCTATGAGGCGATACCTGTCGATGCATTGCCGAAGATGGTCGAGGTGCTGATAAATATCGTGTCCGTGACCGACTGAATAAAATAAATAAAAACGCCGGAGACAGGGAATTTCCCGCCTCTGGCGCTTTTATCAATATGGCTCAATGTTGAATTTGAGATTCTTTGTAGGGGTCGGCGACTCGACGACCCTATGCCGCCGTCGGCGGCACTGTTTGGAAAGCAGAAAAAAGCAAGGTCAAAACTACGCTTGACCTTGCTTTTTGTTTTATCAGTATTGTTTGCCCTCGCCGATGCGGCTGAACGCAAGTATGATGCAGTCGATGCCGAACAGCACGAGGTATGCGCCGACGATGTAAGCAACCGCCGCAACCGAGATGTTCGGGCTGAATATCATCACAATGCCGAGCACAAGTCCGATAATGTTGACAATCATCGTGAACCAGTAGACGAAATTGCCCGCGATGAACCGAATCGTGTTCAGGTGCGAGAGCCTCGAGAGACAGTGTGCGATGAACCATATCGGGAACAGGAGTGAGAGCACCCATTTGCCCGCGTTGGGATAGACGAGCAGCATGACGCCCGCCATGACGCTGAGTATGCCCGAAATGAGCGATACAGTCGGGCCGAAGCCGAGATGCTTGTCAACGCGAACATAGAGCACAACATCCGCAATGCCGGTTATTATGGCGATTATGCCGTAGATAATAACGAGGGTCGTCACCGCATTGTCGGGATAGACAAAAGTGAATATTCCGAGCGCCGCGAGCGCAATGCCGATTATAAGCTCCATCCATCCGAAGCCGGAACGCCTTTTCATTCCTCTTCGCCTCCTTTGTTGAGAATGGACATGAATTCTTCGCCGGTTATGGTCTCTTTTTCATAGAGATATTTTGCCAGCTCGTCGAGCTTTGCGCGGTTGTCCGCGAGGATTTTCGAAGCCTTCTCATGCTGGCGCTTTACGAGTTCAACAACCTTGCGGTCTATTTCATTCTGCGTATCGGCGGAGCAGGCGAGTGAAGCGTCGCCGCCGAGATACTGGTTCGAAACCGTCTCGAGAGCCACCATGTCAAAATCTTCGCTCATGCCGTAGCGGGTTATCATCGCGCGGGCAAGCTTTGTCGCCTGCTCGATGTCGTTCGATGCGCCTGTCGTTATCTCGCCGAAAACGAGCTCTTCAGCGGCGCGTCCGCCCGTAAATGTCGCAATCTTGTTTTCAAGCTCCTGCTTTGTCAGCAGGTATTTGTCGCCCTGATCGACCTGCATCGTATAGCCGAGTGCGCCGGAGGTGCGGGGGATTATCGTTATCTTCTGCACGGGCGCCGAGTGTGACTGCATCGCCGCAACGAGCGCGTGACCTATCTCGTGATAAGCGACAACCTTCTTTTCGCTGTCCGAGAGCACCGCGTTCTTTTTCTGATATCCTGCAATGACCGTCTCGATGCTCTCCTCGAGGTCGGATTCGTTGACGACGGTTCGGTTGTTCCTGACCGCGCGCAGAGCCGCCTCGTTTATAATATTGGCAAGCTCCGCGCCCGATGCGCCGGATGCCATTCTTGCTATCGTGTGGAAGTTGACGTCGTCTGCCGTCTTTATCTTCTTTGCGTGGACTTTCAGTATTGCCTCACGTCCCGCAAGGTCGGGCAGCTCAACGGGTACGCGCCTGTCGAAACGGCCGGGGCGGGTGAGCGCGGGATCGAGCGTCTCCGGGCGGTTTGTCGCCGCGAGAATGATAACGCCGATATTTTCCTGGAAACCGTCCATCTCTGTGAGCAGCTGGTTGAGGGTCTGCTCGCGCTCGTCGTTGGAGCTGAACTGACCGTCGCGCTTCTTGCCGATGGCGTCGATCTCATCGATGAACACTATGCAGGGAGCTTTCTCTTTTGCCTGGCTGAAAAGATCCCTGACCTTTGAAGCACCCATGCCGACGAACATCTCGACGAATTCCGAACCGGACATCGAGAAAAACGGCACATTCGCTTCGCCCGCAACAGCCTTTGCGAGCATTGTTTTACCTGTTCCGGGAGGGCCGACGAGCAGAACGCCCTTGGGCATCGACGCGCCGACGTCGGAATATTTCTTCGGATTGTGGAGATAGTCAACTATCTCCGAAAGGCTCTCTTTCGCCTCGTCTTCACCCGCAACGTCGCTGAAATGTATGCCCTGGGTCGACGGGACATAGACCTTCGCGTTGCTCTTGCCGAAGCCGAACGCCATGGAGTTTTTGCCGCCCGCCTGTTCCATCAGCTTCTTGCCCATATACTGGCCGAGTCCGATGAAGATTATCAGCGGGAGCACAAAAGTCAGCAGGAAACTCACCAACGGCGAAGTCGTCGTCTCAATATCCTTTGAGAACTTCGCGCCGGAGTCGTAGAGCCGCTGAGTCAGCGTCGGGTCGTTCATCGCGCCGGTCTTGTAGATTTTCTTCGCGTCGTCCTTGTCGGTGAAGATTATCTGATCGTCCTCGACCTCGACATTGCCGATTTTTTTCTGCTCGATCATGCTCATAAATGTGCCGTAGTCGACTTCCGTCACTCGTGCCTTGACGAGCAGGGGAGACACTATCACATTGAACAGCACAATGACGAGCAGCGCAATGCCGTAGTAGAATATCAGAGGCTTCTTTGGGGATTTCACTTCTTTCATTTTCCGCACCTTCCTTTTTAGGATTGATGTTAATTGAAAATATATATTAATTATACTCTTGCGTCAATATAAGTTCAATACAATTAAAGAATAACAGCGAAAAAGGACTGCCCGGAAAGCAGCCCTTTTAATTTTATTTCATATTGGCGATCGACGACTTGAACATTATCTTCGCCGCGAATATTCTCTCGTCCGCGCAGTCGAACGATGCCTGTCCGCCGTATTTTTGAATTATCTTGCTTATGCGCGCTGCCCTCTCGCTGTTCTTTATGTCCGGCGAGCCGTCCACGCTGTGGCGGACGTTGAGCACGACATATGCCTCGTTGAAGCTGCCGATGCTCATGTCGATAAAGCGCTCTTCTGATTTTTCGGCGGATTTGTATGCCCCGTTGAGGATGTTGTCGAGTAATATTGTGAGGTCGCTGTCCGAAAGAAAAGAAAAATCAATGCTGCGCACATCGCAGTTGAATTTTATCTCCGAATTTGCGCACAGATGCGCGTATCTGCTGATTATAACATTCGCGAGCTTGTTGCTGCTGAACTGCTTCACCGCGCCCATCGCGCCGCTGTTGTATATCGAGTCGATGTAGCTGTTTATGCGGTCGTTTTCTCCGTTTTGCGAGAGCTGCTTTATTGTGCGCAGCTGCCCCTTTATGTCGTGGATAATAATGTCGCGCAGGTCGTATTGATGCTCAAGCTCTGCATAGTATTCCGTGTTCAGTTCCTGACGCTGTTCTTCGAGAAGCGATTCGGTTGAGTTTGTGATTTTGCAGACTAACTTTCTGTGCGCAAGGCAGACGGCGGATATCGCCAACGGCAGAACGACCGATATCAGCGTCAAAATCAGATTGCTCCCCGGGAAAAATGCGAAGCCTGCAATCATTGCGGCGCAGACCAGCGAGAGCAGGGACACCAGTACGTAATAGGCAATCATATTGTCGTTATGCCTTGATACGGCATAAGCGAATGTAAAATACAGCGCGCTCGCCGATATGCCAAGCAATATCATTCCGTTCCCGGGCGGCTCATGGCCGATAATTTTCGGCAGACCGAACATTATTATAAATGCCGACATCGCGGCAAGAACTTCGAGCAGTAAGCAATGGATCAGCGTCTGCTTTATTCCTGCACGGTATATTATGAGCGCGGCGCAGAGATTGCTGATAAAGAGCAGGGTTATGTTGAGCGCGGCAAGCCCCGCGAAGCTTACGGCGAATTGTACGGCAGCAGCCGCCGCAAAGAATCCACAGACTGCGGCAATCGGACATTTTGTTTCAAACCGCCTTGAAAAATAGCAGTACGCGGCAAATTGTCCGAAAGCGCAGGCAATCAATTTACACACAGTGTCCATCATATACCTCCCGCAAAGTTAAAAAATGCCTTTCTGAAGGCGGGGTATTTGCGCTGGGACATATATACGCTTACCGTTTCGCCGTCGCCTTTTCTGAGCGTGACGCTGTCTTTTGAAAAGTCGATGACGTTTTGCAGATTGACTATGTAGCTCGCGTGGGAATAGACAAAACAGTCCGGCTGACCGGTTTTGGCTATCAAGTCTTTTAGTCTGACTCCCGTCGCATATTCGGCGTCTTTTGTCACGAGAAGTGCGCCGTAGCGCCTGTTTTCAATATAGAGAATGTCTTTTGTCTTTATCTTCTTGACTATGTCGTGAGTCTCGAGAATTATCGTCTTGCTCAGCGTGCGGTATTCCTGAACGGCGTCAAAGAGGTTCTTGTTGAAGCGGTTGACATCGACGGGCTTCGAGAGATATCTGAAAACATGGATGCGCATCGCGTCGTCGAGATATCGCTGGAACGAGGTCAGAACGATGATGAGTACATCCGGGTTCTGCTTCTTGAGCTCGACCGCGAGTTCGAGTCCGCTCATTTCGGGCATCTCGATATCAATGAAAGCAATGTCATATTTGTGCTTGTTTTCGAGAATAAATTTTCCCGATTGGCGGCAGTCTATATTGAAGCTGACAGTGTTCACTTTTTCCCATGCGCACAGCAGCTTTTTTACTTGTTCAACTATTTCCGCGCTGTCATCGCAGACAAGTATATCTATCAAAAGAATCACGCTCCCGCAAATATTATACCACATTTTGTCGAAAAAGCAAACAGAAAAACAAAAAATGTCATCAGCGATTATTTTTTACTGTTTGCCGGTCACCGCCTGAATTGAGTTTTGCGACCTCGGCAAATTAAACTCACGAAAAACATCGTTTTCGCCCAAAATCGCATCACTTTTGCAAAAATTCACACTTCCGGCGGCAAATGCGCTAAAATAATGTTGACCTCTGAAAAAAGCGTGAATGTGAAATCTATCTCCTACATAACTCCTATATAAAAGAAAGCAGGCAGGGCACACGCCTTGTCTGCTTTCTTTATTTATAATAACAGTGTATGGGCATGAAAAATATTTTAACCGACTGCGCAGGTATTTTCTTACAACTCTGCACCGCGGCGGACTTATAAGGTATGTTCTTACACTTTTTTAACTGTGTTATTATGCCGTACAAACAAAATGTTCTTTTGGCACTGATAATTATACGCAACAATCTGTCAAAATATGTCGCATGTTTGCTGTATAGAAAAATAACTGTTCGAAATATATCGTTTTTGCCCATTTTTACATCACTTTTTGAAAAATCAACACTTTTTGCTTGCAATGCGTTAAAATTATGGCGTACTCAAGCGAAGTACATAAATGAAGTCAACTACCTCCTATACTCCTATACGGCGGGAAGCGGGCGGATCTTCCGTCTGCTGCCTGACCGCCGGCAGCGCGGAGGCATACGGCAGGCTGCGGCAAACCGCACCTGCAGATAAATTCAAAGGACGGATAATAATGCTAAAAGAATATGACGGACTTCCGGATATCGGCTCGCGCTATGTGCTCGAATGCCGATGCAAGAAAATCGGAGAGGATGGCAGGGAGATAGGCGCCTGCGAGGACACCGTCAACCCCGTCAGCGGATTTATTTATGCCGAGAATGAAGAACAGGCTGTCAACTATGGCATAGACTTCATCATGAAGTATGCGGGAGATAACCTCCTGCTCGAGGATAACAGCATTCTCCTGCTCGACGATAATCGCCCGATGGATCTGTACTATGACTTTTCGGCTGTCGAGGTCGGATGATTTCGACTGCTGGGCGAGAATAAGCAGAAAGTAATGCTTCGCTGATTTCACCATCCACGCAAAACGCAGAAACCCCAACCTGCGTTTTGGAATTTCTATATTATCTTTTTTATCTCCACTTCCTCAACGATACGGGCGCCGTGATCCACCAGAGTCACGGCGCCTGTGTCTATTTTATTTTCAGCAGTCGCAGGTCTTGGTGCGCTGGACTGTTCCTGCCGCGTGGTGCGGCGGCGCGTATACGGAATATACCTTGAGCGGGATGCTTCCGCTGTTTGTTATATTGTGCCAGGTTCCGGCGGGGATGAGGCAGGCGTCGCCGCCGTTTGCCCTCTGACCGTCGCACATGGAACATTTCGTCGCGCCGAAGCTTATTGTCGCGCAGCCCTGCACGATACAGACGAGCTGATCTGTGTCCTCGTGGATCTCCGCGCCGATGTCGCAGTTTGTGGGTATGCACATCAGCGTTACCTGCAGATGCTCGCCCGTCCATGCCTCTTTTCGGAAATTTGTGTTCTCTTTCGTCTCGCGGTCAATGTCCATGACTGTCGGCTGTCCGCCGCAGCCGCAGCGGTTTTGATTGTTGTTCATTTGGCACCTCCAAAGTTTTTTCTGTATATTCTATGCGCCGAAGTTCATTTGCGATACTGTTTTTCTTGAAACGCGGCGGCGGATGCCGTATAATTATTTTATATACAGCCGAAGTTTTCGGTCGGATTCGTCCGTTGATTTTTATGAAACAGTTTTCGGAGGTGCGGTATGTACAGGCTCTTTATCGTTGAGGATGACCCGGGGATAGCGAACGCCGTCGCGGCGCAGGCGCAGGCATGGAATCTACAGACGCATATCGTGCAGAATTTCAGCAATGTCATGCACGAATTCGCCGAATTTTCGCCGCATATAGTCCTGCTCGATATCATGCTGCCGTTCTTTGACGGCTATCACTGGTGCAGTGAGATTCGCCGCGTCTCGAAGGTGCCGATAATTTTTATATCCTCGGCGGCGGACAATATGAATATCGTCATGGCGATGAATCTCGGCGCGGATGATTTTATCTCGAAGCCGTTCGACGGCAGCGTCCTCATGGCGAAAATTCAGGCTCTTCTGCGCCGTACTTACGATTTCGGCGCTAATGTCCCTGTGCTCGAGCATCGCGGCGCATTGCTCGATACGGGTGAAAATTCACTCGTTTTCGGCGATGAAAAGATAACGCTGACAAAAAATGAATATCGCATTCTGCTCTGCCTGATGGAAAATAAAGGCAAGGTGGTCAGCCGCGAAAAGCTGATGGAGCGCCTTTGGGAGACGGACTCGTTTGTCGATGAAAACACGCTGACCGTCAATGTCAACCGCCTTAGAAAGAAGCTTGACGCGGCGGGACTCAAAGATTTTATCGCCACAAAGTTCGGCGTAGGGTATATAATAGCTTGATTTCGGAGGGGTTATGAGCTTTTTTAAGGGTTATCTCAAAGAGCGGTGGAAGCGGCTTTCGATGCTTCTGCTTTTCGTCTGCATATTCGCGTTTTCTTTTTGGGTCTACCGTCTGCCCGTGCGCGCGGTCATATATCCGTGCGCCCTGTGCCTGCTTTTCGGCGCGGTGTTCGCCGCCTATGATATTACAAAAGCCTATCGCCGCCACAAGTTTTTCGAAGAGCTGCACCGCAGGAATACCGAATTAATATCTGCTTTGCCCGAGCCGGAGGGGATAGTCGATTCCGACTATCAGCAACTGATATCCGTGCTCAAAGAAAAAATAGCGGAGATAACTGCGCAGACGGACAGCCGCATACGCGACACCGTCGATTACTACACCGTCTGGGCGCACCAGATAAAAACGCCGATAGCGGCGATGCGTCTGACTCTTCAGAAAGAGGATGTGCCTGAAGCGCGCAGACTCGCATCCGAACTGTCGCGTATAGAGCAGTATGTCGAGATGGTGCTCGTCTTTATACGCCTCGGCTCGAACTACAGCGACTATGTTTTTAGGGAGCAGGATATAGACGGCATAATAAAAGGCTCGGTGAAGAAGTTTGCCCCCGAGTTTATCGACCGCAGGATTCGCCTCGAATATGACAGCGTTGATATTCAAGCCGTTACGGACGAAAAATGGTTCGCGTTCGTCGTCGAGCAGCTGCTCTCAAACGCGCTCAAATATACCCGCGAGGGGAGCATAAAGATTTATTCCGAGGGAAAAGTCCTTTATATCAAAGACACCGGAATAGGCATCGCGCCGGAGGATCTGCCGCGCGTGTTTGATAAAGGCTATACCGGGTGCAACGGCAGAACCGACCGCCGTGCGAGCGGGCTCGGGCTTTATCTCTGCCGCCGCATATGTCAAAACCTCGGTATTGATATCTCGATTTCTTCGACGATAGGCGAGGGGACAACGGTTCGCCTCGATCTCGGGCAGTACAGGCTGATGAAAGAATAACTTCTTACAAAACCGTAAGATTTGAAAGGGGAAATGTAAGCCTTTTCTATGGAGGCGCATTTCCCTTTTCGGCTATAATAGAGCCACAAAATGACAGGAGGTCAACTACAGTGAGTATTTTGGAAGTCAACGGACTCAAAAAAGTCTATTCAACCCGTCTCGGCGGCAACAAGGTCGAGGCTCTTAAAAATGTTAACTTCAGCGTGTCGGAGGGCGAGTATGTCGCTATCATGGGCGAATCCGGCTCCGGCAAGACCACTCTGCTCAATATTCTTGCGGCTCTTGACAGACCCACTTCCGGCAGCGTTATGATTGACGGCAGGGATCTTTCAAAGATAAAGGACTCCGCTGTCTGCGCTTTCCGCAGAGACAACCTCGGCTTCGTGTTCCAGGATTTCAATCTTCTCGATACATTCACGGTTGAAGATAATATCTATCTTCCGCTCGTCCTCGCGGGCAAGAGCTACGATGAGATGCATTCCCGCCTCGAACCGATAGCAAAGCGTCTCGGCATAACGGAGCTGCTCAAGAAATATCCCTATGAGATATCCGGCGGTCAGAAGCAGAGGGCGGCTGTCGCCCGCGCGCTGATAACCGAGCCGCGCATAATTCTCGCCGATGAGCCGACCGGCGCGCTCGATTCAAAGTCCACCGATGAACTGCTGCGCCTGTTCACCGAGGTCAACGCCCTCGGTCAGACTATTCTTATGGTCACGCACTCCGTCAAGGCGGCTTCCTCCGCAAAGCGCGTGCTTTTCATAAAGGACGGCGAGGTGTTCCATCAGATCTATCGCGGCGCCGATACCGACAGCCAGCTCTATCAGAAGATATCCGAGACCCTGACTCTGCTTGCGACAGGCGGTGAGCGCAAATGAAAAAGTTTTTCTATCCGCGCCTCGCGTTTGACGGGATAAGGAAGAATAAGCGCCTCTATCTGCCGTATATCTTGACGCAGATAGGCATGATAATGATGTATTATATCGTCATCTTCCTGCGCTACGGCGAGTCGCTCAAGGGCACATTCGGCGAGGGTACGGTCAACATCGTGCTCATGCTCGGCGGCTGGGTCATCGCCATATTCGCCTGCATCTTTCTTTTCTATACAAATTCATTTCTCATCCGCCGCAGGAAGAAAGAGTTCGGACTCTATAACATCCTCGGCATGGACAAAAAGAATATCAGCATCCTGCTCTTTTGGGAGAGCCTGATAACTTCTGCCATATCGCTCTTCTGCGGTCTTGTGCTCGGCGTCGCGCTCTCGAAGCTCGCCGAACTCGGACTCGTCAAGGCGATAGGCGGCACTGATATCAGCTATGTTTTCCATGTCTCTCCGACTGCAATATTGCTGACCGTCGGCGTTTTCGCCGTTATCTTCCTGCTCCTCTTCATCAACTCCGTGCGCCAGATAATGGGCGCGAGCGCGGTGACTTTGATAAGGAGCGAAAACCTTGGCGAGAAGCCGCCGAAAGCTAACCCGCTTCTCGGCATCATCGGCGCAGTTTTGCTCATCGGCGCATATATTACCGCCGTTGTGATAACAGAGCCCCTGAGCGCGATACTTGTGTTTTTCATTGCGGTCATAATGGTCATCATCGGCACTTATCTTCTGATGATATTCGGCTCGGTGCTTCTCTGCCGCTTCCTGCAAAAGCGCAAGACCTATTATTATAAGCCGAATCACTTCGTCTCCGTCTCTTCGATGACCTACAGAATGAAGAGAAACGGCGCGGGACTCGCGTCCGTCTGCGTGCTCGCAACAATGGTGCTCGTCATGATATCCTCGACCACCTGCCTGCTCTTCGGCACTGAGGACAGCGTCAACACCCGCTATCCGCGCGATATCGTGCTCTCGACAGGCTTTGATACTATCGACGGACTCGATGACAGCAACATCGAAAAAGTCGCCGCAGGCGTCGATTCCCTTGCCGCTTCGCATAAGGCGAACGCCTCAAATTTTGCGTCCTACAGATCCGTTGTGACTGTCGGCACGATTTCCGACGGCGGCAAGCTGATCGCAGGCGGCACGGGCGTAACAATCGGTTCAAACTCGAATGCGTATACCTGCTTCGATGTCGTGCCGATAGAGGACTACAACGCCGTCATGGGCACGAACGAAACCCTCGCGCCCGATGAGGTCATAGTCTATGGCTACAGAATGAAGTATAAATATGACACCGTGACTCTCGGCGACGGCAAGACCTACAAAGTCAAAAAGACAGCCGACAGCTTCCTCATTGACGGCGACTCCGCCGTAAATATCGCGTCCTCGATATATATTTTCGTGCCCGACTTCAAAAGTGCAGCCACGGATTTTGCAAAGCCCGAAAACCACAACGGGGTGCGCACCGTCAACTATAAGTATTTCAGATTTTTCGATACCGAACTCGACACCGCCGGCGAGAGAGCGCTGTGCAATGACTATATCGACGCGACAAAACCGGTAATGTCGTCTTACGGCAATATGATGTCTTTCTCGATAGACAGCCGTAATGCCGGCAGGGATGATTATTATTCTGCCTTCGGCTCGCTGTTCTATCTCGGAGTCATGCTCTCGGTCGTGTTCATCTTCGCGGCTGTGCTGATAATCTACTATAAGCAGGTTTCTGAGGGCTACGAAGATCAGTCGCGCTTTGAAATAATGCAGAAGGTCGGCATGACGAAGAAAGAGATAAGAAAGAGCATCAATTCTCAGCTGCTCACGGTATTCTTCCTGCCTCTTGCGGGAGCGGGTCTGCATATGATATTCGCGTCTATAATAATCCGCAGAATATTGCTCGCCTTCAACTTCAACAACCCCGTCCTCTTCGCCGTGACAACTCTTGCGTGCTTCGTCGTGTTCGCGCTGTTCTATACTCTTATTTACCGCGTCACCTCCAACGCTTATTATAAGATAGTCAGCGGCGCAAAGGAGAGAGAATAATGAAAAGAGCAGCGGCTGTTCTGCTGACTCTTGCGCTGATGCTCTCGCTCACGGCGTGCATGAGCCGCGGCAGTATGCAGCTCAAACGCGCGGACAGATACTTTGACGATCTGCGCGGCGCGTTCAAAATGTCCGATGTCACGAACAGCGCCAGGCTCATCGGCAAGCGCGAGAACAACGGCAAGGATTGGTTCACCGGCAGCTACACCGCGCAGTGCGAGAACGAGACCGGACGCGATACCGTGTTCGGCGGCGCGTCGGCGCGCGAAAAGCTGATAAAAGTGAAAGCTTATATCAAAACCGAGTCCGGCAGCGCGGTCATCCGCCTGAGAATGAACGGAAAAGTGATCGAATATACGCCCGACACCGACGGCAGATTCGAACGCGAGTTCGATTTCCAAAACGGCGGCAACTACATCATGATAGACTTCGACCGCTTCACCGGAACAGTTCAGATGACAGCAGAATATGTATAACAAAAACGGCAGGAACCGTAAAAAAGTTCCTGCCGTTTTCTCTTATTTTATATATCCCGGTGCATCGCTTTCGGGAATGTACATCGTCTGATTGTAGCCGTCGGTGAATGTTATCTGCGCGATATAGCCGCCGAGAGAGGTGTAACACTGTCCTTGAGCGAGAGCGAACAGCTCGTCTGACTGCTTTTGATTTGTAATGCTCTTTATGAAGCAGTCATCCATGTCGCCGAAAGCTTTGTTCACCAACTTTATTTCTTTCGTGTTGAACATCGTGCTCATAATAAAAATCGGGTTTATCGCGGTGCCGCCGTATTTTCCGCTTTTGTTTATCTCCTGCGCCTGCAAAATGATGCGGCGGCAGTCGTAAATATTGACGCTCTTAACTTCGCGTTTTTGCCCGAGCGCGCCTGCCATGCCGTGTTCTTTGATAAACTTCAGCGTCTCGGTCATGTCGTCCGTGACAGCCGCAAGAACAGACCTGCCCTCAACATTTTCTTCATATCGACCGCCGTAGTATGTGGCATTGTCGTTGAGATAAATATATGCTACTTCCTTTTCGCTGCCGCGAAGAATATCCGTATATTTTTTCTTCGATATGTCGCTCCATATGCATTTGCCGAGCTTATCAAGCTCATCCGAGCTCAGCTCGCGGCAGAAGCTGCCGTCCTTGCTCGCTATTAGAACGCCATCCTTATTGCGCAGAGGATTGCCGTAGTTTCGAAATAAGAAATAGCCTTGCAGGTTCGACATATTCGGAGCTTTTACGTCTTCGCTTTTGAGCTTTTCGCGCTCTGTGTCGGAGGCGGCGAGGAAAAGATATTGCTGTTCCTTTACCCCGTCCGTGTCGGCAACGGCAAAATATGAGTTGAGGTCTTTTTCACTTATGTTCGTGAAAGTGCGCTCCATGCTCTTCCCGTTCTTGAAATAATACTTGACGGAGAACTGGGTGTTTGTCTTTTCGTCGCTCTTTTTTTCGTTTGTTATGAGCTTGTGGATGGAGAGCACCGTGTTTATGTCCTTTTCCGTCGAGAGAGTTATGCAGTTGGAATAGGGCTTGAGAACCGTTGCAGTGCCCTTGACGGTGCGGAGTATACTGCCGTTTTGCGCCATTCCGCTCTCAAAGCTGAACGGCATCGACACCGTGACATACTCTATCTCTTCCTCCTCGGGAACGCGCGCGGTGTAGCCGAATCCGCCGGTCAGGAATATTGCGGTGATTATCGCCGTTGCGCCGACCGGCATTGCAAACTGCCAGAGATTCTTGCGAACCGCCTTCAAATTCCTGCGCGCAATGAATGTGTAGGCAAAATATGCCGCGAGCATGACGGCGATACCCAAAAGCGCGGCAAGAGCAGTATTAACGGAGGGGATAGTGGTTTTCAAAACCCATGCGGGAACGGAAAATCCGCAGAACACTATTATCGCCGAGGTAAGCGCTGTGAGCACACGGCTCGCCGCCGGAACTCCGAGCTCTTCAAGCTTCTTTTTGCTGAACATCCGCTGCGCGAGCACGATCAATACGGCGGTCAAAACTATCCAAAGCAGTATCGGAAGCCATGCGCCTATCCCGGGCAGGGACGAGCCGTCCTTGCAGTAACCGAAGTCGATAGGACCGAATCCGCGCAGATCCGAGATTGCAGAATCCTCTATACTCGTTCCGGGAACGCGGAACAGCGTGAACGGGCAGAATGCCATTATCCCGCGTCCGCCCCGTTGGATGGAGAAACTGAAATAGTAATGCTGCATATCCATGTCGCCGGTGTAATTCACGCCGGAGACTGCCGTCCTGCCGCGCAGAAATACCGAAGAAAGGGCGTCCCAAGCAGTCGAGAGAAGCGGCAGGGCGAGAATAAGCACTACAGAATAAAATATGCTCTCCGCAACGCTTCCCGTGAGCGAAGCCGTCAGCGCGCCTATCGCAAAGCCCGCGAACATCATCGTCAAAAATCCGGAATACTGATAGAATATTACCGGGAGAACTTTTGCGGCGGAGCAGCCGGACGCGCAACATATTATCGCGCTGATTATTCCGGGTATTATTATCGCCGCGCCGAGGAGCGTCAGCGAAGAAACACAGCGGTTTTTAAAGAGCGTCGAGCGGCTGAGATTGAAGCTGAACCACACATTTGACTGATTCTTTATGTTGATGAACCGCAGGGTATATGCCGCCTGTATCGCGCCGACGAGAACAACGCAGAATGAGATGAAAACAAGCGAGTCGGGCGAGTTCCTGAACCATGTGAAAAAGACCTTTTCTTTCTGTTTGAACTGAAAATATGCGCATACTGCCGCCTGCACAGTGAATGCGAGAAAGGTCAGCGCGGGTATGATGAGATTTGAAGCAAAGCTGCGCTTTAAGTCGGCGGAAGCAATATTATTCAAAGACTTTTGAGATTTCATCGCTCTTGTCCTCCGTTTCCTGTAAGAATATTTCTTCAAGCTCCATCGGGAACTCGTCGATAAACAGCGGCTCCAATGCGTCGAGCTTTGCCCTCGCGTCATCGATATGTCCGCAGACGGTCACAACGGCGCTCCTGCCGTCGATGTCGAGCTTTTTGATGTCGATATTCCCGAATATCGAGCGCGTCGGCTCAAAGTCAAACTGAAGCCTGAATTTGCGCCAGGTAGAGGGGATATCGTCCGTGCAGCAGTTCATCTGCATACGCTTGCCGGATATCAGCACTATCCTGTCGCAGAGGTTTTGAAGATCTGCTATCGCGTGGGACGAGATGAGCATGGTGCAGCCGCTCTGAGCCATGTAGTCCATGAAAAGCTGCTTGCAGATGTCCTTTTTTGCGATGTCAAGCCCGTCAAGGCATTCGTCGAGCAGCAGGACCTTCGGCGACGAGGCGAGCGCTAACGCTATCTCTGTCTGGCGCTGCATTCCTTTTGAAAATCCGCGTATTTTCGCGTCGCCGTCAAGCTCAAAGAGCTTTAGCATACGCTCGAAGTTGCCGAATGAAAACTCCGGGTAGTAGTCTTTGTAGAAGCGAGCCGCGCTGTTCGGAGTCGAGCCGACGGGGAAGAAGAGATCGTCCGGCACGAAGAACAGCCGCGAGCGCACCTCGTCGGAATTGTAGGTGGATTCGCCGTCTATAAGCACCTTGCCGGAGTCCGGCTTATAGAGCCCTGCGGCGCATTTTATAAGCGTTGTCTTGCCCGCGCCGTTGTAGCCTATCAGACCGCAGACGGACGAGTCACAGGCGGAGAAGGATATGTCCTCAACGGCGGTGAAATCGCCGTAGCTTTTGGTGACGTTTCTGAATTCAATCATGGCGTTTGCCTCTTTGCTCCTTTCATTTGTTTTCGGCGTAGACCTGCTTTAGAAGCTCCTCAATATCCGCTTCGCTCAGCCCGTTTACCTTCGCCGAGCGCAGAGCGGCCGAGAGCGCCGAAAGAGCCTGCTCGCGCACGCGGCTGTTGTCCGCCGCGTTTTCGCTGATAAAGACTCCGCGCCCGGGTTGGGAATAGGTCACGCCCTTTGCCTCAAGCTCCTGAAATGCGCGCTTTACGGTGTTCACGTTGAGCTTGAGCTCGGAAGCTAAAGAGCGGGTGGAGGGCAGACGGTCGTGTGGCTTGTACACGCCGCGCCTGACCATGAGCATCACCTGCTCCTCGATCTGTTCGTAGATAGGTGTTTTTGAGTGGAAATCGAGTATAATCACGATTTGTCCTCCGTATTAAAAAGTTAGCTAACTGAGCTATCTCAAATAGCTCAGTTGTATATTATCATCCTTTTCGGCGTTTGTCAACAAAATAGTTATATTTTTCCCGCTGTCAATATCCCCAAATGTCCCGGCTTCCAATTGTGCATATTGCAAGAAATTTTTAAAATATATACAAAAAGATGCGATAAAATAAGTGAATATGTTGCAATATTGCCAATATAATGCTATGATTAGAAAAAACAAGCAGGAGGGTAAAGATGTATAACACAGAAAATCCGTACAAAAGCGCGGGGGAGTATCTGAAAGCGCCGCTGTTTGAAAAATATCAGCTCAGGCGCGCTGCGGTCAAGACCTCGACCGCGCTGTTCCCGTTCATGCTCTTCGCCGCGATATTCGCGTTCATAATACTTATTCTCGGAAAAGTTTTTCCGTCCCTGCTCGACGGGCTCTATTGGGTCTCGTATATGTCCGTCCAGCTTTTCGGCATAGGCATGTCGATATGCATGGCGTATTACGCGGGCGGATTTTTCTCCGCTCTCGTCTCGGGCGTTCTCGCCGTGTATTTCGGTCTCTTCTGCACCCAGGTCGCGGGCGTTGAAACAGTAGGCGGCTCGTCTGTTATCGGCTTCATGGGCTATTATTTGATAGCGTTGCTGAGTACAGTGTGCGTGACTTTCCTGCACAAGGTCTGTGTCGTCGTTATAGAATGGGCGTTCGGTCTGCTGTTGAAGCTTGCCCATTCAAAAATAAAAGACGAAGCAAAGCGCGAGGAGCTGATATGCACATTCCGCCCGCAGCTTAAAAATATGACCCTGCTCGGCGATTCGCTCGTTGTTATCGGGCTTTCCGCTTTCGCGGTGTTCTTCGTTATGAACTATGCCTACGCCCTGCCGATGACCCTGCTTGCGCATAAGCTCGCCGGAATAGTCGCCTCCTCCGCCAATATTATTCTCAAAGGCGCCGTGATAGGCTTCGCACTCGGTTTCGATGTCGGCGGTCCGCTCTCGCTCGCGGTGTTCGATGAGATATTCAAGGGCGTGCTGGCGGGCTCAATGGAGAGCGCAAGACTGCTCACCGTGTTCTCTGCGGCGATGATAACCCCATCGTGGATATGCATGATTTATCTCTTCGTCGGCAAGAAATTCAAGTCTTGGCCGATGGTCGTCTATGATGAAAACCTGCTCAACACGGGCTTCATTAACGAGGTGTTCCAGAATGTCAGGCTCATGGCGATGTCGCCGATGGTCTATTGCGTCAGAGAGCCGCAGACAACGCCTTTCGCACTCATCGGCGGTACAACGCTCACTGGTATCCTCGCTGCGGCGTTCGGTATCTGCAACGAGTCGTTCTTGACTGACTATGCCCGGAAATACGGACTTCTCCGCACTTCCACAATCGTTGTCACCGATAAATACGATGCCTTTGCGGGGCTGCTGCCTCCGCTCTATGCCGGCGGGGGAGCGAAGGTTATTCTGCTCTCGTTCGCGGCGGCGCTCGTCGGCTCGCTGCTCGGCGTGGGGATTGTAGTCCTGCTCAAGAAAGCGCGCTATTCAAAGCAGGAGAAGCGCGGCGAGGATCTCTTCCTTGCATACGGCTATGAGTTCACTCAGCAGGAGTGGAACGAGACATATAAGAAAAAGTCGAAGCTCGAACAGAAATTAGGTCTCGCGGGCGATATAGAAGAAAACGAGCCGGAGCTCGAACCGGCGGAATAAAACAAAACCGGGGTTGGCGAAATACCAATCCCGGTTCTTTTTGTCTCTTATTTTTTTACATATCTGTCAAACGTGAAAACATATCCGTTGCTCTCCTGCGCGGCAGAGCGCTCGACGAGCCTCCAGCCTGCGCGGCGGTCGAGGTCGGGGAAGAACTTCTCCGCCTTTCCGTCCGCATTTACGCGCGTTACATACGCTTCATCGCATGAGTCGATCAGCTCGTTGTAGACCGCCTCTCCGCCCAAGAGGAATACATTTTCGCCATTTTCAATAATGTCCGTGAGCTCGTCAATGCCGTGGCACACCGTGACATTCTCGGCGCTCCAATTTTCGTCTCGCGTCAGCACTATATTCTTCCTGCCCGGCAGAGCCTTCTGCCCCGGCAGGGAGAGAAACGTCGTGCGTCCCATGATAACGGTGCTGCCCATTGTCTTTTCTTTGAAAAATTTGAGGTCGACGGGGATATGGAAGAGCATTCCCGTGCCCTTGCCGATGCCCCAGTTTATGTCGGCGCAAACTATTGCTTTCATTTTCGCTCCTTATATCGCAACGGGTATCTTCTCGGTGAACTCGTGATATTTGTAGTCCTCAAAATGTACGCTGTCGGGCGTGAACTTGTAGAAATCTGTTATCGACTTGTCGAGTATAAACTTCGGCGCATCGTATGGCTCGCGCTTTATCAGCTCTTCGACTATCGGAACGTGCCTGTCGTAGATGTGCGCGTCGGCTATGACATGAACAAACTCGCCCGGCTCAAGTCCCGAGACCTGCGCTATCATGTGAACGAGCGTCGCATATTGGCAGACGTTCCAGCTGTTTGCCGTGAGCATATCCTGCGAGCGCTGGTTGAGTATTGCGTTGAGCTTCTTGCCAGTGACATTGAAAGTCATGCTGTAGGCGCAGGGGTAGAGGTTCATCTCGCTCAGGTCTGCGTGGACATATATATTTGTCAGTATGCGGCGGCTGAGTGGATTGTGCTTGAGGTCATAGAGAACTCTGTCAACCTGGTCGAAATCACCCTCGGGATAGTGGTGCTTGACTCCGAGCTGATAGCCGTATGCCTTGCCGATGCTGCCGTCTTCATTGGCCCAAGCGTCCCAGACGTGCCCCTTGAAGTCGTTGACATTGTTCGATTTCTTTTGCCATATCCAGAGCAGCTCGTCCGTTGCGCTCTTGATAAAAGTTTTTCTGAGCGTCATCGCCGGGAACTCTTTTGAAAGGTCGTAGCGGTTGACGATGCCGAACTTCTTTATCGTGTGCGCGCTCGTGCCGTCCTCCCAGTGCGGGCGAACGTTGTAGTCCGTGTCCCATGTGCCGTTTTCGAGTATATCCTTGCAGTTGGCGATAAATACCTCGTCTGCGTAGCTCATTTCTTCCTCTCCTCTTTGCCTTTTCTTTTTTATATTATCCCCGTCTGCCGGAGCAGATCGGGTATTCCGTGCTCAAAATCAACGCCGTAGCGAAGATCCGTGCCCGCTTCTTTTGTTCTTACGATGCAGCCGTGGGTGTAGTCAACGGCTATCCTCGCGCTCTCGGCGAGGCTCAATCCGTTCATGTATGCGCCGAGCAGCGCACTCGCGAACACATCGCCCGTGCCGTGAAAATATCCGTCCACCGTGTCCGAGAGGGCGTAGCTTATCTCGTCTGTCGAGCGGTCATATGATGCCGAGCCGACCTGTCTGCCGTCGAATGCAACTCCCGTCAGAACCACCTTTGACGGTCCGAGACAAGAGAGCCTGCGAAGCGTCGATTCAACATATTCTTTTGAGTAGGGGGCAGGGCGGTATTCCTCGCCGAGCATGAACGCCGCCTCCGTGAAGTTCGGAACGATTATGTCTGCCTTGGCGCAAAGGCGCGTCATCTGCTTTGCGAAGTCCATGTCGAACACCGTGTACATCTTCCCGCCGTCCGCCATCGCGGGGTCGACGAGCACAACAGTGTCTTTTTCTTTGAAATCATCTATAAAATCGGTCACTATGTCTATCTGCTCGACTGAGCCGAGAAATCCGCTGTATATCGCGTCAAATTTTATTCCGAGGCTCTTCCAATGCTCCGCGATCGGGCGCATGTCGCCCGTGAGGTCGCGGTAGGTGAAGCCCGTGAATCCGCCAGTGTGCGTCGATAGCACGGCGGTCGGTATGACCGAAACCTCAATGCCCATGGCAGAGATTATCGGCAGGGCAACTGTCAGCGAGCATTTGCCGAAGCCCGAAATATCATGTATGGCAGCAGCCCTTTTGAGTCTCTCCATGTGTATCACTCGCTTTTCATTATGATGTCCGCAAGCTCGTCTGCGGTCAGATTCGGAATATATTTTTCAACCCGGGCTTCTTCGAGCGCCGATATTATTTCTTCGCGCCGGAACTTCACCCCGCGAAGCCGCGCTTCGAGCTTTGAAATATCTCCGATGTTCATGAAATCGCCGAAAATGCGTATATCTTCTATCCGCCCGCGGGCGGCTTTCTTTTTTATATAAACCGTCCCGCAGCTAAGACGGGATCGCTCAGCTTTTGAAAACCGCTCGGCGCCGCAGTTCCATTCGTCGGTTGAATATTTGCTGTCTCGAAGCTTCTCAATGGCTTCTATATCGCTTTCGCCGAGTTCATATATTTCTTCGCCGCGCTCCGTCATATATTCAGCCAGCATCGCGCCGATAATATCGGGGCTGACTTCTTCCGTGTATTCGGACAGATTCGCAACGCGGCTTCTGACTGACTTCACTCCGTGCCCCATCAGCTTGTTTTTGTCCGGTTTCAGCGCTTCGGACATAGCCTCAAGGTCGGCGCTTATCAGCAGCGTGCCGTGAAACAGCGACCTGCCGCCGTGCGAGCACATCGCCGTGCCGGAGATTTTTCTGCCGCCGACAAGAATGTCGTTTCGCCCGGATATCTCCGCCACAACGCCGATGGAACGCAGAACATCTATAACGGGTCGGCACAGCTCAACTCTGTCCGCCTCGCCGTTTATAATGAACGAAAAATTGAGATTGCCACGGTCGTGATATACAGCCCCGCCGCCGGTCATCCGCCGAACAACGGGCAGGGAGCGGGTCGAGACATAATCGGGGTTTATTTCGTCCGCGGCGACCTGATTCTTACCGATTACAACACACGGCTCATTTCTCCAAAGCAGGAAAAAATCCTCGCTTTTTTCGCGGAGCAGATATTCCTCCGCCGACAGATTGAAAAACGGATCGCTTTCGCCGAGCGTCAGAATGAACACAAAACTCATCTCCGAAAATCTGTTGCCCTTTATAATATCATTTTGCGGGAAGAAAATCAATAAAAAGCGCGAACGAAACACGAAAAAGAGCCGCCCTGCGAGTTTTGCAGAGCGGCTCGTCTGTGTTATTTAAACAGCTTCTTTATAAAATTAATTATAGATGACGTGATTTTAAGAATCGGCTTGAAGATTGCTTGGAAAGCCTTGACAACGAGCGATTTGTCCGTGCCGTTGTCGTTCTCTATTTCGGCATAGAAAGCGTCATAGTCGCCGTTTTCGTATCTTTCAAGCATTTCGCCGAAAGTGACGTCCTTTTCCTCGCCGTCCTTCATAACGCTTATCTTCACATAGATATCCTTGAAGGTGAGGTACTCGGAGTCGGGATCGACGCACTCGAATCTCTTGCCGTCCGTCGAGTCTGCCGTCTTGATTCCGTCGAAGGTCAGAACGTCGAAGTGGAGATACATGGCGTCGGGGTATCTCGACGCGTAGTAGGCGAGGTATCTTCCGGCGACGCCGTCAAAAACGGTGAGCGTGCCTTTGAAGTTTATAACCTTCTTCTCCTCGTCGTAGCTTACTGTCACAAGCGGCATCTCATTATCAAGGGCGAAAGCCTGCGCGGCGGTGTTTTTCTCGTCGCATATGAGCAGGAATTTTTCGTTGTGACCGTCAAACGCATCGTACTCTATTTCCGTGTCGCCCTCCGTTGTTATCGCAACGGTCATGAGGTCGCCGCAGTTTGCGAATGCGAGGGAGTTTATATTTTTTACATCGCTTCCGAGCAGTACCTCGTTGAGATGGGGGAATCCGTTGAACGCATTCTTGCCGACGGAGGTCACTCCGTTGCCGAATACAACTCCCGTGACCAGATCGGCGTTGCTGCTCCAGGTGAAGTCCTCAGCGTTGTCGTAGGAATACATGTCGCCGCTGCCCTCGACCGTTATCTGATAGAGATCTGGCTGGAAGCTCCATGTGAGGTTATCTCCGCAAACGCCGCTCGTCTGACCGTAGTTGTAGACAATCTTGATGTTCTTGAGCGCGGAGGCGACATCAACAACATTTATCTTGTCCCAGTCGCTCTTTGTGCCGCGATAGTATATAGTATCTATCCTGTTCGTGCCGCCGAGCGCACCGATTTCTATCTTCTTTATGCCCTTTCCGACAACGACGGTTCTGAGCTTCGGGCATATAGAGAATATATTTTTGAAAGTGTCTACTATGTCGTTGAACTCAAAATGTGTTAGCGGTGTGCTGCTGAATGCTTGGGTTCCTACATATTCAACCGAGTCGGGGAGATAGAATTCTGTCATTCCGCATCCGTCGAATGCTACCTGGTCTATCATTCTGACTGTGTCGGGGACTGTGGTTATCTTGAGCGAGCCGCAGTTCCTGAACGCGGCATACGGAATTTTCTTGATAGCATATGAGAAAGTTACATCAGTAAGATTCGCGCAGTTGTAGAAAGCATATTGATCTATGTTGCAGTTTATATCGAATGTGAAAGCTTTCTCGAAGTTCGGGCAGTGGAGCAGGAGCGACTTGTCCTTGTTATAGAGCACTCCGCGCTCGTCTGCGCTGTAGTTCGGGTTGGCGGCGTCTACCGTGATTGCCGCAGGGCAGCCGCTGAAAGTGTATCCGGGAATTGATATCTCTGTAAGATTTTTCGATATATTTATCTCTTTGAGCGCACAGCCTGTGAAAGCCATATTGCCTATCGTTGTGACAGAATCCGGAATATTTACGCTTTCAAGCTTTCTGCAGCCAATAAAGCATTCCCGTGGAATAGTTTCAAGACCCTCGGGCAGAGTTGCCTTTGTCATTTTCCAACAGTCACGGAATGCGCCGACGCCTATTGTCTTTACGGAGTCCGGGATAGTGATGTCAACAAGCTTTGTCGCACTGTAAAAAGCGTAATCGCCGATGGTTTCAAGTCCGCTCGGGAGATTGACATCTGTAACTCCCGTGTTCGCGAACGCATATGGCGCGATTTCTTTTACAGTAGATGCAACCGTGCACTCGACAACATCGTAGTCAGCCGTTGTATTTTGGGCAGGGAACCTGATGAGCTTTGTCTTGTCCTTGTTGTAGAGATTTCCGTTGAGCGAGCTGAGATACGGGTTGCCGGAATCGACCTCGAACGATTTCATGTAATAGAACGGCTGTATCGAGTCGCAGAACACTCTCGCATCGGTTACGTTTATGTTCTTGCCGATTTTAACCTTGAGAGCGTATGTGTTTATTTCCGAGGTGTCCCATTTCTTTATGTCATTGACCGTCAAAGTGCCGCTTCCTGTTATGGTTACAGTACTTTTGGATCTATCGAAGGTGAAGGTTATCTCCTCCGGCTCTTCCTCTTCGCTGTAATTATAAACAACATTTGCCGATTTAATGGCGCTGTTGTCGTAGCTGTCTATAGTTATGAGCTTCCAGAGTTCCTCTGTGCCGCGGTAATTTACCGTATTCAGCGATGAATCGAACGCAGCGCCGTCAACTCTCTGAAGCGTCGCGGGGAGAGTTACGGTATTGAGATTTTTGCAGCCGTTGAAAGCATATGTCGGTATGGCGCGCAGGTTATATGCAACGTCAACGTTTCTGAGATTTTCGCACCCCTTGAATGCATATTTATTGAGATCGCATCTGACGGTGTAGTCAAATGTATACGGAAGATTAGGGCAGAAGTAGAGCAGAGTCTTGTCCTTGTTGTAGAGCACACCGAGATCGTCCGTGCTGAAATACTGATTTTCGGGGTCGACTGTCAGGGCAATATTGAGTCCGCCGAAATTTCTTCCGGGGGAGTCGGTAAATGTCTGAAGATTTTTCGGCAGCTTCAGGGTTTTAAGCTTGGTGCAGCCAAAGAATGCGATGTCGCCTATAGTTGTCAGTGAATCGGGAAGATTTACTGTTTCGAGACTTCTGCATCTGTCAAATGCGTCTTCGGGTATCGCGGTAACGCCCTCTTCAATGGTTACCTTGTTGAGCAGATTGCACTGAGCCAGAACGCCTTTGCCCATCGAGGTCACCGTGCCGGGTATTGTGATATAGAGCAAATTGCCGCAGTTGTCAAACGCAAAGTTTTCTATTGTCTCAAGACCGTCGTTAAGGAATATTGTTTTGAGAGCGGAAGAAAACTCAAAAGCACGGTAAGAAATGGTTTTCACGGTATCGGGAACGGTGTAAAACGAAAATTCTTTGCTCCCAGCTGGGTATTTTATGAGCACAGTCTTATCTTTGTCCATAAGCACGCCGTCGGGGTTGCAGAGATATTTATTGTTCGCGTCTACCTCATATTCATCTACAAAGTCAAAGTTCTCAAAGACGCGACCGGTTGTGATATTTACATCCGCCCCGATCTTTACATGCTCGGCGACCCATGAGCCGCCGAAAAGCCCGAAGTCGGCAACATCTTCGCCGAGTGTGCCGCTGCCGCTCAAAACGAGCGTTTTGTCGGCCGAGGTGTAGACCCAATCGACTCCGTTGACTGTGCCGCTTGCGTCCGAGCCTGCGGCAAAAGCCGTTCCGGCGCAGCCGAACACGGTCAGTGCCGCGAGCACAACGCTCAAAAATTTCCTGAGCGTTGCTTTGATTTTACTGTTCATCGTTTCTTGCACCCTTTCTCATTATCATCATCACTTCAATAGTGAAATATCCGTTTTTATATCTGAGATTGACCTCGCCGTTGTACTTCTTTGCGGCGCTTCTTATGCTGCCGATGCCGAACCCGTGGTTCATGCTGTCGAGCTTCGTCGTTTTGACAGTGTTGTTCTTTATCTCGACCGGGTGGAGAGTGGGGTTGCTGACGGTCAGCATGAACACCGCCGAATCCTGAACGGCGTGAACGCTGATGACCGCGTTGCCAACAAGCTTGCTCGCCTCAACAGCGTTGTCCAGCGCGTTCGCAAGAATAGTGCAGAGGTCGATGTTTTCAATCCCGTCGGCGGGTATTATTCCGTCGAAATCAAGCTTAGTCTGCCAAATTGCCGCAGCGGCGCTCTTCTCGGCGAGTATGGCGTCGGCAAAGTGGTTGCCTGTCGAAAATGCATTTTTCGTCGCGTCGAGCCTGCCGTAAAGCTCGTCTATGTATTTTTCCGCCTCGCCGTACTGCCCGCCGTCTATCAGCGCCCTTACGGAGATAAGATTGTTCTTGAAATCGTGGCGGAACACGCGCATGTTGCGGTTCTTCTGCGCCATGTCGCTGTAGTGCCTGAGTTCGAGTTCAAGCTGCTTTTCCGTCGCGCGCTTTTTCTGTGAGACGACGAGGTATTTTATCACAAGATATGCTATGCATCCGACGATGAGCATCGACGAAAACATCGTCAGCAGGTTTGCGGTCTCTTTTGTGTATTCCGCGTCGAACGATGCCGTGACGCTGTAATATGCGGCGAGGAAAGCCACGAAAATCATCAGGCTCGCAACAGGCGGAAATCTGTCAAATGATTCGGTGAGGTCTGCGCGACCCGATTTTCTTGTAATTAATACAATAATCGAGAATATAATTATGTATAAAACTATGTTGGTTATCAGCTGACCGATAATGCCTGGTTTTATGGCGTAGTTCAATATGAACCCCAGATAGTCAACGCTCGCCGCCATGGCTATCCCGATCCAGAAAAATGCAGTCTTTTTGCACGACCCGAACATAAGATACGGATAAATAATATAGCAGAGCGTTGATGCCGAGTCGATAGCATTACTTAGATCAAAATATTCCGGTGCCAAAGCCGGCGCAAAGCTGATAGCTGCGAGGATGACGCAAAAAATGGCGAGCGGGACTTTCTTTGACTTTATTTCATATCCGACCGAATAAAAGAATGCATGCACAAGAAGCATGCAGAGCGCACAGCAGACAAGGTTGAGCAGGGCGCAGAGCGCAGCAAAAGTGTTCATGTTATTGCGCTCCCTGTCTCGCGCTCATTGCGCCATCTGGCGAGCTGAAAGAGCTTGTTTGACACATTGCTCATGTGGTGCGACCCCATCGGAATGCCCTTTTTCAGATTCTTTATGTATATCGTGTTTTTGTCAAAATGGTCTATCATGGAAAGGTTTGTCAGATAGGCGCGGTGGGTGCGGAAAAACCAAAAAGGGGAGAGTTCGTCCTCGAAGCTTTTGAACGGTCTTCTGCAAATAAAAACCTGTTCTTTTCCGTTTTCGTCGTAGTGTATGTGGGCGTCCTTGAGCTTGACTTCGATATAATAGATTTTGTCTATGTCAATGAGCTTTGAGTCGCCGTTGTTTTTCACAAACAGGCGGCGGAACGAAAATGCGTCCATATTCAGCTCATCAATGGCCTTGTAGAGCTTCTGCCTCTCGACCGGCTTTGTAAGATATCTGTGCGCCTTGACCTCAAACGCGTCGTAAACGATGTCGTCGTATTGCGAGATGAAAATGATGGTCTTTGTTGATATGTGAGCTTTTCTGATGCGCTTTGAAAGCTCAAACCCGTCGATTCCCGGCATCAGGTAGTCAAGAATAAAAATGTCAAATTCATCGATTCTCTCCGCCAGCTCTTCGGAGCTTGAAAAGGCTGTTACCTCTATCCCGTAGGCCGCCTTTCGCGGATATTCTTCAATGAACGACATGATCTCACGGAGCTCCCTGAGATTGTCGTCACATACCGCAATTTTCAACAATATAATCTACCCCCAAAACAAAAAAACTTCCAAATGCATTTTAATACTTTAAACAATTTCTGTCAATGAATTTGGATGCTTTGCCCAAAAAAAATTAGTTAATACCGAAAAAAGTCATGTTCGTACCGAGGGGGTAGCCTTTTAATTCTTCTTCCCGTTTTTGCGCTTTTTCGGCAGTCCCTGCGCAATATGCGGAAAAGAATTTTCCGTCTGCGAGGTCGGCTGAATGTTGTAGGTTCCGTATTTGTTCACCATGTCGAATGAGTCCTCGGGTTCGCCCATGACAGGGTCAGAGCTCGGGGTGGGGCAGTGGCTGCCGTCGAATTTTTTGTCGTTTTCTTTATTCATTTTAATTTTATCCTTTCTGATAGAAAAAAGCACCTTTGCATTTATTATCGTTTCCGCCCGACGCCGAAAAAATTTACTCGTTCACAAAGATTTAAAGAAATTTTTATATTCTCTTTAAACTCTATTGCAATTCTGTATCTAATTATTGTATAATTATGGCACATTTTCAAAAGGAGTGTCGCTTTTTCATGAAAGAAGAACACAGAAAGTATGCCGAAGAGGTATACGACATAATCAATCATGCCGCGAAGAACATCGGCGCAAGACTGCCGGGTTCGGACGGCGAAAAAAAGTTTGCTGCCTATATGGGCGATAAGCTCAGAGAGATCGGCATCGAGCCCGTTCGCGAAGAGTTTGCGGTTTCCCCGCGTGCGTCCATCGGCGGAATCCCCTATGCAGGCTGGCTCGGTCTCGCGCTGAGCGCCCTTGTCTATATCGCAATGGGCATCCCCGCAGTCTGGTACGGCATGGCTCTCGCTTCGGCGGCATGCATCGTCTGGCTTGTCTGCAGCGTTTTCCTTTATAAGACCTGGTTCGATATGTTCTTCAAGCAGGAAGTATCGCAGAACACCTATGGCGAGCTGCTCCCGGAGGACGGCAAGTATGACTACACCATCATCCTCTCCGGCCATACCGACACCAGCTGGAACTGGCGTCATTCCGAGCACGCTTCGAAGTTCGCTAAGACAAACCCCGCACTCGGTCTCGTTGCCACCTTCGTCAAGGTCGGCTTCGGCGCTCTCTGCTTCTTCTTCCTTGCAGGCACTTCGATTGCCGTCGCGACCCTCTACACCGGCTATTATTTCGGCGCAAGCTGGGCAGCGGAAGCTTTTGCTTCTCCCGCGTTCGTGAACTTCATGTTCGCTATGCGCTTCCTGCCCCTCGTCACCGCTATCGGCTGCGCGTTCCTTGTCATGTGGGCTGATCCCGATCCGCGCAACGCATCCCGCGGTGCTATGGATAACGCCTCCGGCTGCGCTATCAGCTATGCTGTTACAAAGTATTTCAAAGAGAATCCCGACAAGATGCCCAAGAACTGCCGCATCATCGACTTCAACTGCGGCTCTGAGGAGGCTGGACTCCGCGGTTCTCTCGCTTTTACCCGTGCTCATAAGGGCGAGGCTATTCTTGAGAACGCATGGAACATAAATCTGGACTCCGTCGCCGATAAGGACTATTTCGAGGTTGTTATCAAGGACGATTGGCAGTTCTGCCGCTTCGACAAGGATCTTGAGGCAATGTTCAAGGATACCTTCGCGGAGCTCGGCATTCAGAGTAAGTCGAACGGCTGCATACATAACCCCGTCGGCGGCTGCGACAGCACCCCGATGACCAAGGCGGGCATGAAGTCCGTTACATTTGCGGCTCAGGATCCGACCCTGACCTATTATTATCACACCTGGCGCGATATGCCCGAGCGCTTCAGCGTTGACACCGTCGGCGACGGCTTCGATGTTGTCCTCGGCGTTATCGACAAGATCGACAAGTTCCAGCAGGCAAACGGCTTTACCGGTCCCCGCAGATAAAAGACTGTTTTGAGCGGCTGCCGCGACCCGTATTTGCGGTTTCGGGCGGCCGCTTGACTTATATTTAAGGAGGTAATAAAAATGAATCTTCAGTCAGTCATTGACAAGAAGAAAGAAGCGGCCGAGTATATGGTGAGCGAGATAACCCACATATGCAAGGACTTCGAAAAACGCGATCCCGGCTCCAAGGGCGAGCAGCAGGCATGTGAGTATATGGCGGACGTACTGAAAAACGAGTGCGGATGCGAGAGAGCCGACGTCGAGTCGTTCAAAGAGAACCCCGGTTCGTTCTTCGGCTGGATATATTTCACGATTACCTTCGTTCTCGCGGCGGTAGCTATTTCGTTCTTCTATCCGCTCGTCTCGATAATTCTTATCGTCGTCGGTCTGCTTATAGTCTTTATGCAGTTCGGACTCTATAAGAAATTCATCGATCGCTTCTTCCCCGAAAAGACCGGACATAACGTCACCGCAGTCAAGAGCTGCAAGGGCGAGGTCAAGCGCCGCATATTCTTCAACGGCCATCCGGACGCTGCCTGGGAGTGGCCTGTCAACTATAAGCTCGGCGGTGTCGGCTTTGAGGGTCACGCGGTTATCTGCGGCATCGGCGCTGTCTATTATCTTGTCATTTCCATAATGCTCGTAGCAAAGAACGGACTTGAGTATGTCTCATTCGATGCTTCCGAAACCCTCGGACTTCTTCGCCTCATCGGCCTTGTGTTCGTCCCGTTCCTTATCGGCCTTTATTGGATGTGGAACGAGAACCGCATCGTTGACGGCGCGAACGACAACCTTTCCGGCTGCTATATGGGCATAGCCATCCTCAAGGCTCTCAAGGAAGAGGGCATCGAGTTTGAGAACACCGAAGTCGGCGTTATCCTCACCGGCTCCGAGGAAGCGGGTCTGCGCGGCGCAAAGGCGTGGTGCGCGGCTCATAAGGGCGAGTTCGACGATGTCCCGACCTTCATCTTCTCTTATGATACGATTCACGATCCCAAGTACCTCATGACCAACTACCGCGACCTCAACGGCACGGTCAAGGCGGATAAAGATGTCTCCGACCTGTTTATGGAGGCTGCTAAGGAGCTTGATATCTCCTGCAAGAAGGGCTGGGTTCCGCCTCTCGGCGGCGCTACCGACTCCGCAGCGTTCGCGCAGGCGGGCTTCAGAGCGACCGGCGTCACCGGACTCAACCATAAGCTTGAGGACTACTATCACACCAGAAGAGACACATATGACAACATGAACGAGCAGGGTCTCGCCGATTGCTTCGCAATCAGCGTCAAGGTGCTCGAGATGTTCGATAACGGCGCAAAGCAGTAAATTTTATCTTAAATAAGCTCACCCCGGACTGTATTTTACAGCCCGGGGTTTTGTCTTTTATATATTATTTATCCCAAATCAGGCTCGGCGGTTATCTCGACCTCCGCCTTCTCGCAGCCCTCAAGTTCGAGTATGATTATCTCATTCTCGTCCTTGAGCAGGACTCCGGGAATGTACAGCGCGCGCTGGGGGCCTATCTCCCAGTAACGGCCGATGTTGAAGCCGTTTATGTACACGCAGCCCTTCTTGAACCCGTCAAGGTGAACGAAGCAGTCATTTTGGCTCTGCGCCTTGAAATGTCCGCGCATGAAGAGGGGATACTTGCCGCCCTCGAGCGAAAAGTCTATCTTCTCGGGGTTGTCGAGCGGGAGCGTGACAACGTCGTAGTCCATGAGATTCTGATTGCCGTAGCGGATGGCATCAATGCCCTTGCGGTCGTAGAGGTGCTCGCCGTAGTTCACTCGTCCCATCGCGTCAACCAATACGCCTATCGTGCAGCCGTCCGTGCAGCCGTCGAATTTGAATGTGTCGTAGCCTGCGACTTTGTTCTCGTCGCGGCGGTCAATAGTCGCCTTGTGCTCGCCGTCTATATAGATATACGCAGTGTCGTGGACATTCGCAACGCGCAGCTCGCGCGGGTCATATATCTGTTCGAGCTTCGTCTCGTAGTAGATCATGCCGCTGTTCTGACCGAAATATTCCATGCTCTCGGGCAGGGGAACGCGGTGGCGCTCGCCGAGATTGTCGAAGTTGCTCATCAGCGACGTGCTCTCGTCAAGCTCGACTTTGCCTATTGTCTGGAGCTCCGGCGATGCGGGAAGCTCGGTCTCGGGCAGGTTCTGAGCCTTGAGCAGAAGCTCTCTGACTGCATAATATGCGGGCGTGTAGTCGCCCCATTCGGTCAGCAGTGCGCAGTAGTCATAGCTCGTGACCGTCGGCTGATATTCTTCGTAGCAGTTCGCTCCGGCAGTGAAGCCGAAGTTCGTGCCACCGTGGAACATGTAGAAATTGAAGCTCGCGTCGATGTCAAGAAAATCTTTAATCTCGCCCGCAACGCTGTCTGAGCCGCGAGTGTGATGTTCCTCGCCCCAGTGGTCGAACCAGCCGCACCAGAACTCGGTGCACATCTTCGGGGTGTTCTCGTGGAATCTGTCCATGGCGTTGAATATCTCGGACGCGCGCGAACCGAAGTTCAGCGTCTTGAACACATCGGGGAGCGTGCCGCCGGAGAGCATGCTGTTGTCGTCGCCGTCGGAGGTGAAGAGCATAACCTTTGTGCCGCAGTCGAGCATCAGCTTTTCAATATATCTGAGATATTCCTTGTCGTTGCCGTAGCTGCCGTATTCGTTCTCGATCTGCATCGCGATTATGTTGCCGCCCTCGCTCTGCTGAAGATCGCCGATCTCCTCAAACAGCCTGTGATAGAAGTCCGAAACATGCTGCAAATATTCGGGATAGGCGCAGCGCAGACGCATGTTTCTGTCCTTGAGCAACCATGCCGGCAGTCCGCCGAAGTCCCATTCCGCGCAGATATACGGACCGGGTCTGACTATCGCATAGAGTCCGACCTCCTGCGCCGTCTTGATAAAACGCCTGATGTCGAACCTGCCGGTGAAGTCAAATTCGCCCTTCCTCGGCTCATGCATGTTCCAGCAGACATATGTTTCAACCGTGTTGAAGCCCGCCGCCTTGAGCTTTCTGAGCCTGTCCTCCCAGTATTCGGGCATGATGCGGAAATAGTGCATCGAGCCGGAATATATGCGGAAGCTCTTGCCGTCCATTTTGAACTCGCCGTCTTTTATAGTGAGCATTTATTCTGTTCCCCCTTGGGCTTTTTAGTTGATTATACAATACCGCCAATGTGCAGTCAATAAAAATACCGGCAGATTTTACTCTGCCGGTAAATTGTTTTTTGAAGCTTTTCTTATGCCTTGTTGACCGATCCGAACAGCTCCATCTTCTCTTTGACGGTAGCCTTGATAGCCTCGAAGCCGGGTGCGAGAAGCTTTCTGGGATCGAAGCCCTTGCCCTCGAGATCCTTGCCTGCCTCGATGTACTTTCTGGTAGCGTCAGCGAAAGCGAGCTGGCACTCGGTGTTGACGTTGATCTTGGAAACGCCGAGGGAGATAGCTTCCTTTATCATGTCTGCGGGGATGCCTGTGCCGCCGTGGAGAACGAGGGGCATCTCGCCGGTGAGCTCCTGGATGTTGGCGAGAACGTCAAATCTCAAGCCCTTCCAGTTTGCGGGATACTTGCCGTGAATGTTGCCAATGCCCGCTGCGAGCATATCGACGCCGAGATCAGCGATCATCTTGCATTCGTTGGGGTCAGCAACTTCGCCGCCGCCTATAACGCCGTCCTCTTCGCCGCCGATGGCGCCGACTTCAGCCTCAACGGAAATGCCCTTCGAATGAGCGAGAGCGATTATCTCCTTGGTCTTCTCGATGTTCTCCTCAATGCCGTAGTGAGAGCCGTCGAACATGACGGAGGAGAAGCCCGCCTCGATGCACTTGAGCGCGCCCTCATAGGAGCCGTGATCAAGGTGAAGCGCAACGGGAACGGTAATTCCGAGCTCGTCGACCATAGCGTCAACCATGGCGGTGACGGTCTTGAAGCCGCACATATATTTGCCCGCGCCTTCGGACACGCCGAGGATAACGGGAGAGTTGAGCTCCTGAGCGGTGAGAAGAATAGCCTTTGTCCACTCAAGGTTGTTGATATTGAAGTGACCGACCGCGTACTTGCCGGCCTTTGCATCTTTGAGCATTTTTGCTGCGGAAACTAACATAGTAAAACCTCCTAAGTTTTATGGCTTTATTATACACCATGAGTTTCAAAAAATCAATATTATCGATCCTCGCGGAAGTAAGAAAGTCCGAGGCTCGCGGGAGGCAGATTCTCGCGCTTGCGGCGCATGCTGACCGCGACAAGGACGATTATCGTAACAACATAGGGAGTCATCATGAACAGCTCCTGCGCGCCGAAGCTGAGGTTCGGGATGTAGTTGTGAACGACCATGAGACCGCCGAAGAGGAACGAGCCGAGGATGCCGAGATCGGGCTTCCAGACGGCGAAGATAACGAGCGCGATTGCAAGCCAGCCGCGGTCGCCGAAGCCGTTGTTCGACCAGACGCCGTTCGCGTAGTCCATGACGTAGTAGAGACCGCCGAGACCCGCTATAATGCTGCCGACGATTGTCGAGACATATTTGTATCTGCCGACGTTGATGCCCGCCGCGTCACTCGTTGCGGGATTCTCGCCGACCGCGCGCAGCTGAAGTCCTGTGCGCGTGTGCTTGAAGAAATAGGCGGTGATGAGCGCGATGATTATCGCGGCGTAAGCGAGGAAGCTATAGGAGAAGAATATATCTCCGACCTTTCCGAGCTTTGCGGCGAACGGGAGCGTTGTCTTGAAGCAGTTGCTCGTTGCGCTCAGCGCTATCGAGGGAATGTCGCTGCCGGTTATCTTTATCAGCGAGCCGCCGAAGAAGTTGCCGAAGCCGACGCCGAAAGTTGTCATCGCAAGACCAGTGACGTTCTGGTTTGCACGCAGAGTGACGGTCAGGAAGCAGTAGAGCAGACCCATGAGCGCCGAGCCCAAAATGCTCGAGAGCAGGGGAATGAGCACTGCGAGGAACGGGTTCACCGTCTCGACGCTCTTCTCATAGAAGAACGCGCCGATAACGCCGGAGATGCCGCCGACATACATGATGCCGGGGATACCGAGGTTCAGGTTGCCGCCCTTTTCGGTTATCGTCTCGCCCGTTGAGCCGAAGAGCAGAGGAATGCTCTGCATTATAGCACGCTGAATGAATGTGATTATCATTATGCCTTCGCCTCCTTGCTGCGGAACTTGACAGAGTAGTTGATGAAGAACTCACTGCCGATAATGAAGAAGATTATGATTCCTGTGATGATATCGGCAAACGAGTCGTTGAGTCCGAGGCTCGTCGATATCTGAATTGCGCCCTTCTGGAAGAAGACGATGAGCAGTGAGGTGAGGATCATGTAAGCGGGGTTGAACTTCGCGAGCCACGATACCATTATCGCGGTGAATCCGCGTCCGCCGACTGTGTTTGTCGCGATGGTGTGGTCGGTGCCGCTGACGAGCAGAAGTCCGGTGACGCCGCAGAGCGCGCCGGAGAGGAGCATCGTGCGCATGATGACCTTCTTGACGTTGATGCCTATGTAGCGCGCGGTGTTTTCGCTCTCACCGACGACGGAGAGCTCATAGCCGTGCTTGCTGTATTTGAGATAGATGTACATGAAAACGGTCAGTGCCGCAACGATAAGTATGTTGAGCAGGTAGTCCTGACCGCCTAGGCTCGGAAGCCAGCCGTTGTGGCTTACGCTGTTGATGACTCCGATGTGACCCGAGCCCTTGGGGTTCGACCACTTGTAGCAGAAGTAAGCGACGATCTGCGTTGCAATGTAGTTCATCATCAGCGTGAAGAGCGTCTCGTTGGTGTTCCACTTCGCCTTGAAGAATGCGGGGATGAAAGCCCATATCGCGCCCGCAACAATGCTCGTTATAATCATAACGGGGAAGAGAAGATAGGACGGGAGCTTGTCGCCGAAGAGGATCATGCACGCCGCCGTCGCAAAGCCGCCCATGAGAGCCTGTCCCTCTGCGCCGATGTTCCAGAATTTCATCTTGAATGCGGGGGTGACTGCGAGTGAAACGCACAGGAGCATTGCAAGATTCTGGAGCAGGCTCCATATACGCCTCGGCGAGCCGACCGCGCCGAAGATTATCGCGGAATAGACCTCCGCGGGATTCTGTCCGGTGATGACGACGGTCACGACCGCGCAGACGAGCAGCGCAAGCACGACCGCGCCGATTCTGATAAGCCATGCCGCCCATGAGGGAACGGCGCTGCGCTTGACTATGTGGAAAAGAGGCTCGCGCTTCTGTCCGTTTGACTTACTCATGGGTTTCACCTCCGTCGGTTTTGGTCATAAGCAGACCGAGCTCTTCCTTTGTGGAAGTCCTCGCGTCAACGAGTCCGGTTATCTTGCCGGAGTTTATGACAAGGATTCGGTCGCACAGCTCGAGCAGAACGTCAAGATCCTCGCCGACGAAGATAACGGCGACGCCCTTTTCTTTCTGCTGATTGAGCAGGTTATATATGAGATAGGATGAGTTGATGTCGAGTCCGCGCACGGGGTAAGCCGCCATAAAGACCGTGGGGGAGGAAGCAATCTCACGGCCGACGAGTACCTTCTGCACGTTGCCGCCGGAGAGACGGCGGACGGGCGTATTCGCGCTCGGGGTTACAACTTCGAGGTCGCTTATAACTTTTTCTGCGAGCGTCTTGGGCTTCTTGCGCTCAAGGAACGCGCCCTTGCCCTTGCGGTAGCTTCGCAGCATCATGTTGTCGACTATATCCATGTTGCCGACGAGTCCCATGCCGAGTCTGTCCTCGGGGACGAACGACAGGCGCACGCCGAGCTCGCGGATCTGCATAGGCGTCTTGTCGCGCAGGTTGTCCTGGCCGCCGGTCTTGGGGTTGTTGTACATAATCTCGCCGCTGTTGAGATGCTGAAGTCCTGCGATGGATTCAAGCAGCTCGCGCTGACCGCTTCCGGCGATACCCGCGATGCCGAGAATCTCGCCCGAACGCGCGGTGAACGAGATGTCGTCAAGAAGCTTGACTCCGTCGCGGTTGATGCAGCTGATGTCCTTGACAATGAGCCTGTCCACAGGGTCAACCGGATCGCTGCGGTCGATGTTGAGGCTTATCTTCTTGCCGACCATCATCTCTGTAAGCTCTGATTCGTTCGTCTCTGCGGTGTTGACCGTGCCGATGTATTCGCCCTTTCTGAGAACCGATACGCGGTCGGAGAGGGAGAGCACCTCGTGGAGCTTATGGGTGATGATTATGATAGCCTTGCCGTCGTCGCGCATGCGGCGCAGGATGTCAAAGAGTTTGAGTGTCTCCTGCGGGGTGAGAACGGCGGTGGGCTCGTCAAGAATAAGGATGTCCGCGCCTCTGTAAAGCACCTTGATTATCTCAACGGTCTGCTTCTCCGAGACGGACATTTCGTATATCTTCTTGTTCGGGTCAATGTCGAAGCCGTACTGCTCGCTTATCTTTTTGATGCGCTCGGCGGACTTCTTGACGTTGAATTTGCCCTCGTCAAGTCCGAGAATGATGTTCTCCGTTGCAGAGAACACGTCCACGAGCTTGAAATGCTGATGGACCATGCCTATTTTGTAGTCGAGCGCGTCCTTGGGGGAGCGGATGACTACCTCTTTGCCGTCGATGAAAATCTGACCGTGATCCGGATAGTAGATTCCGGCGATCATGTTCATCAGCGTTGTTTTTCCGGAGCCGTTCTCGCCGAGAATGGAGAGTATCTCACCGCGGTTGACGGTCAGACATACATCCTTGTTGGCGATGATGCTTCCGAAGCTTTTTGAAATATTTTTCAGTTCAATTGCTGCGTTCAAGCCCACTTATCCTCCTATTTTAAATCTCAAAAGCCGATTAAAACAGGAAGGATAATCGGCTTTTCAAACTTAAAAATCTTGTTTTTTGAACTGCTTCAGACGGAGCGGCTTTCGTCGCCCCGTCTGAATGAAAGTTATAGCTTAATTATTTGTTGAGAAGAGTGATGCCGTCGATGTCAACATCGAAGTAAGGAGCAGAACGCTTATCAGACTCGTGGAAGTAACCGTTGGAAACAACCTCGGTGTCGGGGGTGTAGTTCTCGTCGGTGTCAACATCAGCCTTGTAGCTGGTGAGAACCTTGCCGCCAACAGTGAAAGTGGAGGTGTCAAAAACATGAAGAGTGCCGGCCTTGAACTGCTCTTCGGCAGCCTTGATAGCCTCGGCGGTGCCGGGAGCTGCGACCTTATCGTTGATAGCGGTCAGCTCAACAGCGCCCTCGTTGATGCCCTTGCACCAGTCGGTGTCGATCTCTTTGCCGTCTCTGACGCACTCGATCATGTACTTCATGTAGGGCACCCAGTTGATTCTGGACGAAACGATGAAGGTGTTCGGGCAAGCGTCAAGAGTGGAGCCGTTGTAAGAAACGTTGGGGACACCTGCGTTTTCGCAAGCGGTGGGAGCGCCCATGGAGTCAGCGTGCTGGCTGATGAGCTTGCAGCCTCTGCCGATAAGCAGGGTAGCAGCTTCCTTCTCCTTGGCCTCGTCGTACCAGGAACCGGTGAACTGGACTTCCATGGTAGCCTCTTTGCAGACGGATCTTACGCCGAGGAAGAATGCGGTGTAGCCGGACTTAACCTCTGCATAGGGGAATGCGCCGACATAGCCGATCTTAGCGTCCTTAGCTTCGAACTTGCCTTCCTTGATCATAGCGTTGAGCTTCATACCTGCGGCAATACCTGCAAGGTAACGGCCCTCGTAGATGGAAGCGAAAGCGTTGTGGAAGTTCTTGAGACCCTTGGTGTGAGCCTGGGTGCCGGTAGCATGGCAGAACTGAACGTCCGGATACTTCTCGGCAGCCTGGATCATGAAGCTCTCATGGCCGAAGCTGTCAGCGAAAACGATTGAGCAGCCCTGATCAGCAAGGTCAGCTGCTGCATCGTAGCAAGCCTGAGTTTCGCCGATGCCGGTCTTCTTGACTATCTCAACGCCAAGCTCCTTGCAAGCTTCCTCAGCTGCGGTGATGAAGTTCTTGTCATAAGTCGAGTTCTCGTCGTGAAGGAAGATAAAACCAACCTTCATCTTCTTCTCGCCGCCGTCCTTGCTGCTGCAAGCTGCAAAGCTGAAAATGGTGGCGAGCGCAAGAACGATCGCGAGGATTCTTGTGAATTTCTTCATTTTTTGACTTACCTCCAAAAAATTTTTTTATATTTATCCCGCAGTCCTGCACGGGAAAAAATAACTCAGTCGTCCTGTTCTTTGAATGTTATTGTTCCGTTGCCCATCTTCTCGATGATGGCGAGGGATTCGACTCTCGCGCCCTTCTTTTCGAGAACCTTTCTGCCGGGCTGGAAGCCTTTTTCAATGGCGATGCCGACGCCCTCAAGCTCGGCACCCGCCTGGTTGATTATATCGATAAGTCCCGAAACGGCGGCGCCGTTTGCAAGGAAATCGTCGATGATGAGTATCTTGTCGCCCTTGTTTATGTAGTCTTTCGACACTGTAACGTTGCTGTCCGTGCCCTTTGTGAAGGAGTGGACAACGGAGGAGTAGACATTGCTGCCCACGTTTTTATGCGCGCCCTTTTTGGCAAAAACAACAGGCACAGAGAAATATTGCGCAGTTATGCACGCGATCCCTATGCCCGATGCTTCGATAGTCAGAATTTTATTTATATTACACCCGTCAAAACGGCGCTTGAACTCCTTGCCGATCTCCTGAAGAAGGTGCACGTCGATCTGGTGATTGAGAAACATATCCACCTTGAGAATATCGTCCCCGATCACTTTGCCGTCAGCAATTATGCGCTCCTCAAGCAGCTTCAAATCCTCGTTCCCCCTAAAGAAAAGTTCGGTGAAAATACAATAATAGTATAGGGCTTTTTGGGGGTAAAAGCAAGGAAAAGTTTAAAAATCTGCATTTTATACAAACGCCGTCGTAAAAAAGCGTATAAGTGTATGAATATGTCAATTTTGTGTACAAACTGTGTCAGTTTCTGCTGATGTTTCCCGCAAAAACGTAACCTGTTGTGTTTTTGAATTCTATGGCATACCACCCGTTGAGTGCGCCGGTTATTTTTACGGCGCGTCCGTTGGGGAGAGTGCCGATAACAGCGGAGGTCGTATTCGGCGCGCGTCGGACATTCAGCACTCCGCCCTGCGTGCGGACGGTGCCCTCGGCGGGGAATACCGGCGGATGAAACGGCACGCCTAGAAAATCCGCAATGCTTATGACAAGATTTTCGGCTATCGCGTCGATGTTGTCGGCTATCCACCGCGCGTCCTGCTCGTTGTCGTGGTAGGCGAGCTCGAGGTAAACCGCAGGAGCCTTCGAACGCTTAAGCTCAAGCAGTGTTGTTGAGGTGCGCGTGTTCACAAGCTCCGGCTCGGGATATATCTCGCGCAGTCCGTTCGCGATTATCTCCGCCGCTCGCTTTCCCTGCGCGCTCGTCGGATAGTAGTAGACGTCCGGTCCGCGCAGAGTGCCCTCATATATGGCGGGCGCGGCGTTTGAGTGCAGGGCGAGATAGAGCCGATAGTTTCCTCTGTTTCCGCGCGCGACAGCCGCCGCGGCGTTGCCGTTCGGGTCGTTCCTGCCGTAGCTTATCCCGCTTGAAGAGAGATACGGCTCCATTGCGTCGGCGAGGAGATTCATGTAGCATTTCTCGCTCCCGCCGATTATATAGGGGTTATAGTCCTGAGTTGAAGGACTGAGATAGACATCTGGCATAAAAATACCTCCGCATATTCATTTACTATAAGAATATGCGGAGGGAGTGTTGTTGGTTAATTGCCTCGCTTGCGCCCAATAATAAAGTCTGATTTTGTAGGGTGCGGCGACCCCGACGCCGCCGACGATAAAAAGAGCAACCACGCACGAACCTGTCCGCAGGCTCCCCTGCAGAGGAGCTGTCACGAAGTGACTGAGGGGTTACTCGCATACGCTCAACTGACGGGATATGCGAAAATGACGGCTGTCATCAATACCCCAATAAAAAACAGGGAAAACAGAAATCATCCGTTTTCCCTGCATGATTTTTATATATCCAGCGCCGACGCGTCCTTGGTTATGTCGCTCTTTGCAAAGCCGTTGTCCTTGTCAAAATAGAACACGCTTCCGCCGTCGTTTCCGCACATGACGGAGAAATGACCGTCTTTGAATATGAGCGCCGCGCCGTCCTCGGCTCCGATGCCCGAGACGCGGCAGCCTATTACGGCTGTCCCGAAGCTTTGCCAGCGTTCGCTGATGAAGTGCGGGCAGTAGCAGTAGGGGAGAAGCCCGATGCAGTCGATGAACATGAAGCTGCCGTTTTCGCCGCAGTCGTCATATCCCATGTCGAACCAGCACATCGCGCCGGAGCTGAGCCCCGAAAGGACTTTTCCGCGTTTATACGCTTCTCTGAGCGCCTCGTCCGCGCCGGTCGCCTTGAATGTGTTCATCATGAACTCGAGGTTTCCGCCGCCGGCGTAGACAATGTCCGTGCTCACGAGTGTATCATATATGTGCTCGCGGGTGTTCGCGGGGTCGGTCAGCTTGAGCGTCTCAACCGTGCATCCGAGCTTTTCGAAGCTCTCCCATATGGGCTCGTCGCCCTCGGTGTCGTCGTGCCCGGCAGTCGGCAGGAACACGACATGAGGATTTTCTTTGCCCGATTCGCGGACTATTCTTTCAAATATCGGCATGACCTCGCCGTCGTCATAACGGCCGCCGCCGAGTGCGATTATCGTTCCCATTCGTCCTCCGTCAGCCGATAACGGCAACATCAAAGCCGTTGTCCTGCGCGTATTTCTCGGCGTCGCTTCCGCTCTCGGTCGAAATCGTGAGCTTGCCGACATCCTTGAATATCTCGCCGCCGAACACGGTGACTCCGGAGTGAATGGTTATCTCGTCGAGTCCGGTGCAGTTGTAGAACGCATATTTGCCGAGCTCTTCCATGCTCTCGGGCAGGACGACTGTTTTGAGCGATTTGCACTCTTCAAACGCGCCCTTTTCGAGCTTTTTGACTCCCTCGCCGAGAGTGAGCTTTTCGAGAGAGGAGCAGCGGTAGAATGTGCTCACGGCAATGCTCTCAACCGTGCCGGGAATCGATATCTCGACCGCTCCGGTGCACTTGAGGAACGCGTGGTCGTCAATTTGAGTGACGCCCTCGGGGATAATTATCTTCTTCGCGCTGAAGCACTTCGCGAACGCCCAGTCGCCGATGGCCTCAACGCCCTCGGGCAGGACTATTTCGGTCAGCGCGGAGCAGAAGTAGAAAGCCTTTTCGGATATGGTCTTGGGCGCGCCGTTGAAAACAACGGTCGTAAGCTTGCTCTTTCCGGTGTAGGCGTTCTCCTGCGAGCCCTCGAACGCGCTGATGCCGATGTGCTTGATGTTCTTGCCGATGGTTACTTTCTCAAGACTGTCGCAGTACATCGCGGCATAGTTACCGATTGCCTCGACAGAGTCGGGGAGGATGAGCTCCTTGAGTGTGCTGCTGCTTTTGAGAGCCTTGTTCTCGAGACCGACTACCTTTGCACCGTCTATCTCCGCAGGAATGGAAACAACGGGGTTGCTCCCTGTGTAGCCCGTGATGCAGGCGGTGTTGTCGGTATATAATGTATAGGTGAAGTCGCCGCTCTTGACGGATTCCGTCTTGACGGTCTTGTCGAGTATATCCTCAACCTTGATGAGCGCCGGGTCGTCGACCGTGACATCGAGGGAGAGGGCGGAGATTATTGCGTTGCCGAGATTGCCGCAGCCTGTGAAAAAGAGGCAGACAACGAGCATCAGCGCAACAACGGCTGCTATTTTACTGAATTTTTTCATCGTCTGTTCCTCACTTTCCGTTCTTCTTTGCCAGGCGCTCCTGCTTCCTGCGCTCGAGGTCTGCCTTGCGCTCCTCTTCGAGTCTCTCGATCTCGACTCTGCGCGCCTCGTACTCGGCGTCGGTGTTCGCTTTTGCGTCAGCGTATCTTGCGCGGATATCGTCAAGATGCGCGTAGTTTTCTTTTTCCGTCAGCTGGCGTCTTGCGTCGAGAAGAGGCTTGACGCTTCTGATGTACTTCGACTTCTCGTTGACGAGCTTCTTGACGGTTCTCTTCTTCTCGAGCTGATGCGCGAAGGTGTCGTCCGGCAGAGCCTCTGCGGCCTTGAACGCATCGTCTGAAGGCTCGACGATATTTTCTGGCGAGCCGTAGAACTTTATCATTGCCTTTCTGGCGTTCTTGAGCGCGCGGGCGTGGGTTATGGCGTCGCTGCGAATCTCGCGCTCCTCGTGAGTGGACTTCGGCAGAGCCTTTGCCTCGATCATGATCTCTTTGTTGTAATCAAAGATTCCGTTGTATCCGGCAGCCTCAAGCGCTCGGGAACGCTCGACCTGCTTCTTGATGCGCAGGGTGTCGTATTTGTTCATCTCGTCGATGATGAAATCGCACACGGAGATGTCCGCGTTGAGCTTGTTGAGCTCTCTGTTCTCTTCCTTCGCGGCCTTTATCGCGGCTTTTCTCGCCGCCTTCTCGGCGTCGGTGCTCTTGGGCATGGCCTTTGCCTGATTTATGCGGTCTTTCTTTATGCCGCGGTTCTGAGTGTTGAATTCTTTGTAAGCGGCTTTCAGTCGCTTGATTTCGTTCTTCTTGAACTCTTTTTCCTCGGGCGTTCTCGCGGGCAGTCTCTCTGCCTTCTTGATGTCGTCCTTTGTGGTCATGAGGGTTCTGTCTTTGTAGAGGAGATTTGCTTCGTCGATTATGTCTATGGCTTCAACGATGCTCTCGTCGCGGAGAATACCGTTGCCGTAGTCCTCGAACATCGCGCGAATCTTGAGCACCTTGACTATGCCGCGCTGCTTTGTCTCGGTCAGATCGTAGAAGATATATGGGACGAAGTTGAGCGCCGCGCCGATTACTGCGGCGACGATGAGCACGTCGAACATATCCTCTCTGAACGAAGCGACTTCGAGCACGTCGTAGTTGTCCTCAAGGCCGAGCATCTGATAGATGATCGGGAGCACCATGCCGGTGAACATTCCGATAAACGAGCCGATTATGCCGACGGCGCCGAACATTCCGTCGATGCGCTCGCCGGTGAAATACTGCTGATAGTCACGCATATCGGCGTTTATGCCCGGGGTGTAGACTATTGAAAAAGAGTTGACGAATCCGTTGAGATAATAGAGAATTATCAGAGCGGGGATGTTGTTGTAAAGGGGATAGAGCAATCCGATGAGCACAACGTTTGTAATGTTGCACCAGATAAGCAGGTTTCTCTTGCCGAGGACTCTTATCGCTATCGGACAGATGAGCATTGCCCAGAGCGCCGCGTTGCCGATGAGCGTCGTTGCGACTCCGTAAAGACCCATTCTGTTGGGATAGGCATATATAAATGTCCAGCCGATGATAACGCCGACCGCGCCCTCAAGGAAGCCGAGCCAGCCTGCAAGGGAGGTTATCCAGAAATATTTGTTCTTTGCAACGGCGCGGAATGCGTCGGAGAATTTGAACTGGGTAACGTGGCTCTCCGCCACGATTATTCTCTCTCTCGTTCCCGCGTATGCCACATAGGACAGAAGAAGTCCGACAACGGCGACGAGGGGATGGATTATACGGTAGGTGGTGATGGAGTTCAGACCGCCGGTGAGCGTCGAGAGCATCGGCACGAAAAGACCCGTGAGGGACGGCGCCATGGAGTAGATGATCGACGAGACCGAAACGATATCGGTACGCTCATGGGAGTTGGGCGATATGACGTTTGCAAGGTCTGTGTATGCCTGCTGGAAGAACGGATAGAAGCACTGCAGAAGGTTATAGCAGAGGAAAACCGCAATGACTTTCTGCATATACGACATCGTCTCATATGGCAGCCAGACGAACACGACCGCTATAATAACGGTGGGAATACCGGTTATCGCAAGCCAGGGACGGAATTTTCCGGATTTGAAGCGGGCGCTGTCGATTATGTAAGAGCGTCCGATAGTGATTCCGAAGCCGATAATAGTCGATGCGACCGCCATATACTGCAAGTGCATCGGCTTGATGCCTATCGTGTTTCCGACAAGGAAGCTCGTTGCGGAAAGCGCGATGAGCGAGCAGAAGAACATGACGAACTGAACGCCCATTCCTCCGACGCCGTAGGCAATTATCTCTTTGTAGGAGACATATTTGCCCAAGGCGGGTGTTTTCCAGTGCAGTACGACATTGTTCCATGTCGTGCTGACCTTTTCCTTGAGATTACTCTTTCCCATTTCAACACTCCTTCAGGTCCGCGGCGAAGCAGGGAAAATACGCCCGCAGACAGTTGTTTTAGCCCCCCGATATGAAAAAATTCAATCGGGAAGCATCGACAATTTACATAAAAGCT
>OLYC01000255.1_pt1 | contig 47383 bp, 48 predicted proteins | sample 1674271 | NCBI WGS metagenome assembly OLYC01 (sample SAMEA103958154, study PRJEB25191) | human gut metagenome
CGCGAGCTGGGTTCAGAACGTCGTGAGACAGTTCGGTCTCTATCTATCGTGGGCGCAGGAAATTTGCGGGGATCTGACACTAGTACGAGAGGACCGTGTTGGACAGACCTCTGGTCTGCCGGTTGTACCGCCAGGTGCACCGCCGGGTATCTAAGTCTGGATTGGATAAGTGCTGAAAGCATCTAAGCACGAAGCCAGCCCCAAGATTAGATTTCCTCATAGGGCCGTCAAAGACGATGACGTTGATAGGTCGCAGGTGTAAGGCCAGCAATGGCGAAGCCGAGCGATACTAATAGCCCGAAACTTTCATGTCGCAGGAAGGGTTGATACTTCCGGGGCGCGCGCTTCGAGAGCCTTTATTGGATGTTGCAGGTCTAAAGATGACGATATTAAGGTGGTTATGGCATTGGGGTCCCACCTCTTCCCATTCCGAACAGAGAAGTTAAGCCCAATCACGCCGATGGTACTGCGTAACAGTGGGAGAGTAGGTAGCCGCCGTTTTAGCAAGTGCGAGGAGCACGAAGGGGAGCCGGGTTAGTTCGCTAATCCGGCTTTTTGTCTATAGTCATAAAATATAAATCTGTCATGTTATCAACTGTAGCATATATCCACAAGCATCTTACTCCTTTTTATGCAGAAGGGGAAGTAAAAGCTTTTATTCGTTGGTTAATGGAAGATATTGCTCATATTCCTCCTTATCGCTTAGTCATGATGGATGAAACACTTGACGATGAAACAAAAACAAAGATAGTTGATGCAACCGAACGTTTGGCCCGGTTTGAACCTATACAATATATTATAGGTAAAACGGACTTTTGTGGTCGTACATTTAATGTCTCTTCTCAAGTATTGATTCCACGTCCAGAAACAGAAGAGTTAGTCCAAAGGATTGTTCGTGATTATAAAGGGAAAAATGCAACCTTATTAGATATAGGAACTGGAAGCGGATGCATTGCTATATCGCTTGCTTCTGAACTTTCCGATTCTCAGGTTTTTGGTGTTGATGTTTCAGAAGGGGCATTGTCTGTGGCAAAAAACAATGCGAAACAGAATAATGTTGATGTTAATTGGTTGTTGATGGATATTTTGTCTGATGAATCATTATCTTTGTTGGAACAATATGATTGCATTGTCAGTAATCCGCCTTATATTATGGAACAGGAGAAAGTAACGATGGAACAAAATGTCTTGGACTATGAACCACAATTGGCTTTGTTTGTCCCAGATGATGATCCACTGTTGTTTTATCGGCGCATTGCCCGGATAGGAAAGAATATTTTGAAAAAAGGAGGAAGTCTTTATTTTGAAATTAATGAGCGTTACGGAGCTGAAATGGTTAATCTGTTGGGACAAGAGAATTATCAGGAAATAGAATTGGCTGTTGATTATAACGGTAAAGACAGATTTTTAAAAGCAAAACTATGAAAGAGATAACAGAATCAGAAATGTTGCAAAAAATGGCATCTTATTGCTCTGTCGCAGAACGATGTCTACAAGACATTTCTAAGAAATTGGATGCTACTGGTTTATCCGAGGAGGCAAAAGAAAACATAAAGCTGCGTTTGGTTCAAGAGAAGTTTTTGGACGAAAAACGTTTTACTCGTGCCTTTGTCAATGATAAATTAAGATTTAACCAATGGGGCAGGGTGAAGATTTTAAGTGAATTGAAAAAAAAAGGTATTCCTTCTTTGGAAATCAATGAGGCAATATCTGGGATAAATGAACGGGAATATAATAATGTCTTGCAAACGATATTAAAATCGAAAAATAAATCTATAAAGGCAAACAATGAACGTGAACGTTTTTATAAACTTCTTCGTTTTGCTGCGGGGCGTGGCTTTACAACCCAAGAGGCAGGCTCTTGTTTGAAAAAGATACTAATGGCATCTACAGATATAGAGTTGGACTATGATGAAGATATGGAATGATTTCATAAAGCTCTTTTATCCTGATTTATGTGTGGTATGTGAACAACCATTGGTGGAAGGAGAAGAACATATCTGTTTACGATGCCTTGGAAAATTATTATATCGTGTATCTCTGAACGAAGCACAAATTAATTCATTATTTGCGGGGAAATCCGGAATCATATACGCTGCCGCTTATCTTGTTTTTAAACGTGATACGACTGTAAGGCGGGTAATACACGATTTGAAATATCATGGGAATAAAAGGTTAGCTTATTATTTGGGACGAATGGCTTTCTTGAAGTACCAGAAACTTAATGATCCAATTTGCCATGTGGATGTCTTATTGCCTGTCCCTTTGCATCCAAAGCGAAAAGAGAAACGTGGATACAATCAATCGGAATGGATAGCAAAAGGAATAAGTTCTGTCTTGCATATTCCGATAGATACGACAACTTTGAGGAGAAAGGTTAAGACAGATACACAAACGAAAAAGAAAGTGTTTGGCCGATGGCAAAATATGGAGAATGTATTTGAAGTAGTGGATTATTATGCCTTACAAGGCAAAAGAGTTCTTTTAATAGATGATGTAATGACCTCAGGTTCGACCTTTAATGCGTGTGCACACGAATTAGAAGCAATACAAAATATAAAGCTATTTGCCTTTGCTTTGTCTATGGTTCCTCGTAATTAGCTATTATTTCAAGGAATGTTGAAAAATATTACGAGAATAGCCTGCTATAATCCGTATCTTTCCTTATTTTTGCAAGAAAATAAAAATCTAAATGATAGAGGACAATATGAAAACACTGGAAAGATTAGTAGCAGAGAAACTGTTAAAGATTAAAGCTGTAAAATTGCAGCCAGCAAATCCGTTTACTTGGGCATCAGGATGGAAATCTCCGATTTACAACGATAATCGTAAAACTCTTTCATATCCGGCTGTCCGTTCTTTTATAAAATTGGAACTGGCACGTATGATCAGTGAAAAATATGAAAACGTTGATGCTATCGCAGGTGTGGCTACAGGAGCAATTGCACAAGGAGCTTTAGTCGCTGATTTGTTAGGATTACCATTCGTATATATTCGTTCCACTCCTAAAGATCACGGCTTGGAAAATTTGATAGAAGGAGAATTGAAACCGGGATCAAAAGTAGTTATCATTGAAGATTTGGTTTCTACTGGAGGAAGTAGCTTGAAAGCTGTTCAAGCAGTTCGTAATTTTGGTTGTGACGTGATTGGTATGGTTGCCATATTTACTTATGGTTTCCCTGTAGCAGTAGAGGCTTTCAAAGAAGCTAAAGTGACGTTGAATACCCTGAGTAATTATGATGCTGTTTTGGAAGAAGCTGTTCGGACAGATTATATCGCTGAATCAGATATTCAAGTATTGCAGGAGTGGAGAAAAGACCCTGCAGCATGGGATCCAAATAAGTAATCATGCATTATACTAATAGATGATTCATGGCAGAATTTGTAAGTGAAATCAAACAGATTTCACAAAACGATGATTGTATCTTCGAAATGTTGTCCGACCTTTCAAATTTGGAGAAAGTTAAGGATCGCATTCCTCAAGATAAGATAAAAGATTTTGAATTTGACAAAGATTCTTGCAGCTTCTCGGTAAGCCCGGTAGGAAAGATTACTTTCCAAATTGTGGAGCGGGAACCGAACAAGACAATTAAGTTTGCGACAACCAATTCTCCGTTACCGCTTTTCTTGTGGATTCAATTGAAACAAGTGGCAGAATTAGACACGAGAATACGTTTGACTGCACGGGCTGAGTTGAATCCGTTTATCAAACCGATGGTTGAAAAGCCATTGCAAGAGGCTGTCAACAGGATTGCGGATGTTTTGGCATCTTTGTCATATTGAATAAGAAGAAAAGGAACTTGATGTTTAATAGAAGATAGGAAAAACTCAGGTTTCCTTTTGTTGTTTTTGAATAAAACATTACATTAAAAAAGAAAAGAACATGGCACAGAAATTATGGGAGAAAAATGTCCAAGTAGACCATGAAGTGGATATCTTTACTGTGGGACATGATCGTGAAATGGATCTTTATTTGGCAAAATATGATGTGTTGGGTTCGATGGCGCATATCAAGATGCTTGAAAGCGTAGGGTTGTTACAACTGGATGAGCTGAAACTGCTTTTGGCAGAATTGAAGAATATTTATCAAATGGCCGACAATGGCAAATTCGTGATAGAAGATGGCATTGAAGATGTGCATTCCCAAGTTGAATTGATGTTGACCCGTAAGTTGGGGGACATCGGGAAGAAGATACACAGTGGTCGTTCCAGAAATGACCAGGTCTTAGTAGACTTGAAATTGTTTACGAGAGCTGAAATACAAAAAATAGTCCATTTGGTAGAAGAACTGTTCTTGGTTTTGCAAGAACAGAGCGAGCGTTATAAAAATGTATTGATGCCAGGATATACACATTTACAAGTAGCCATGCCGTCATCTTTTGGGTTATGGTTTGGTGCGTATGCGGAAAGCTTGGCTGATGATATGCAACTGCTTCAGGCTGCTTATAAAATATGTAACCGTAATCCTTTGGGTTCGGCGGCAGGCTATGGCTCTTCTTTCCCGTTAAATAGACAGATGACTACTGATTTGTTAGGCTTTGATTCGATGGATTACAATGTGGTGTATGCCCAAATGGGAAGAGGAAAAATGGAACGTATAGTTGCCATTGCAATGGCGAGCATAGCTGGCACCTTGTCGAAATTAGCTTTTGATTCTTGTTTGTTTAATAGCCAGAATTTCGGATTCATCAAACTGCCAGACCAGTTTACTACAGGTTCCAGCATCATGCCTCACAAGAAGAACCCGGATGTGTTTGAATTGACAAGAGCCAAATGCAATAAAATTCAAGGACTCCCCAATCAAATTACTTTGATAAGCAACAATCTCCCTTCAGGATATTTCCGAGATTTGCAAATTATAAAAGAACTCTTTTTACCCTCTTTTGAAGAGTTGGAAGATTGCTTGCGGATGGTTACACATATGATGCGTGAAATTAAGGTCAATGAGCACATATTGGATGATGAGAAATATACGCTCATGTTCAGTGTTGAAGAGGTGAACCGCTTGGTTTTGTCTGGAATGCCATTTCGAGATGCTTATAAGCAGGTAGGCCTGGCTATTGAGGCAGGACAATTTGTTGCCAATAAAGATATACACCATACACATGAAGGAAGTGTGGGCAATTTGTGTACCGAAGCAATTGCAAAGTTGATGCGGCAGATTGTAGAAGGTTTTGATTTCGATAAAGTAAATACAGCAGAAGAGGCATTGTTAAATAGTTAAGAGAGGACATGTATCGTTTTTTAGGTTTGTTGATGTTGTCATTGTTTTTGTCTTGTACAAAGACGGAAAACGATTGGTTTCCCAATTATCCGGTTTATTTAGAGCTTGATTTGGCTTATGAGGACAAAGACTTGAAGGCTCCAATGGCTAATAAGAACTTTATTTATGGGCAAACATCGGGATTATCCGCTGTTGAGCGTACAGGCTTGGGTGGCGTGATGGTCTATAATGGATATAATGGTTATTATGCATTTGACTTGTCTTGTCCGTATGAGAAGAAGGCTTCCATTCGAGTTGAAGTAGACGAGAATCATATCAAAGCAGTTTGTCTTGAATGTGGTTCAGAGTTTGGAATTTATGAAAATGCCGGAGCTGTATTGAAAGGACCTGCTACTCAGGGAATGAAGAGGTATAATGTCGGTATGAACGGAAATAAAATTTATATTTCCAATTAAATTTCTTGTGGAAAAGTTTGGAGATATAAAAAAAATGCTTACCTTTGCACTCGCAATCAGGAACAATAGAGATTGATAAACCTGATGCAAACTAATGCGGAAGTAGCTCAGTTGGTAGAGCATAACCTTGCCAAGGTTAGGGTCGCGGGTTCGAGTCCCGTCTTCCGCTCTGCTTCCATAAGCCCCACGGTTCTTCGGGACTGCGGGGCTTTTTATTTCTATCGATTGTTTCCCAAAATAGAATACGACATACAGAGGAACGGAAGGCATCCCGTTCCGGATTTATTACCTATTGGTTTTCCCTTTAGTGATTATTGGGAAGATGATAGCAAGAGAATGAAAAAATGAGGTATTGGATGTACATTGTAACCATCTTTTTATACTTGACTTATTGACACAGCCAATTCTTTCTTTTATCTTTGTAAGCTAAAAGGATTGGCAAATGTATTACTATTCGATTATCATACCCGTTTACAACCGCCCGGATGAAGTGGATGATTTGTTGTATAGTTTGACTCGACAGGCATACAAGGATTTTGAAGTATTGGTTGTGGAAGATGGTTCGACAAAACCATGCAGGGATGTTGTGGTTCGATATGAAAGAGAAATGAACGTCCGTTATTTTGTTATTCCGAATGGAGGACCCAGTGGCGCACGTAATTATGGAGCGAAAGAGAGTGCGGGAGATTATCTGTTGATTTTGGATTCGGACTGTGTGTTACCGGATACTTATCTCGAGACCATTGACCGCAGTTTGATACAGCAGCCTGTGGATGCTTTTGGAGGTCCTGATAAATCCCACGAATCATTCACGCCTATCCAGAAAGCGATAAGTTATTCCATGACATCGTTCTTTACGACTGGAGGTATACGCGGGGGCAAAAGGAAATTGGATAGATTTTATCCTAGAAGCTTTAACATGGGGATTCGCCGAGATGTATTCAGTAGTTTGAATGGCTTTGATACCTCTATGCGTTATGGAGAGGATGTTGACTTTAGTATGAGGATTGTGAAGGCTGGTTACCAAACCATGCTGATTCCAGAAGCGTATGTCTACCATAAACGACGCACCAGCTTCCCCCAATTTTTCCGCCAAGTTGAGCACTCAGGGAGTGCCCGAATCATACTTTCCAAGAAATACCCAGGTTCTATGAAGCTGGTTCATTGCTTGCCGGCTTTGTTTGTCGTAGGAGTAGTGACCTTGTTGCTTTTGGGCATTTGTTGTCCTTTATTGTATGTTGCTTTGCTATTGTATGTGTTATTGCTGTTTATAGATGCGACCATACAAAACAGAAACATTTGCATTGGAATGCTATCGGTCGTAGCCGCATTTACGCAACTTTTTGGATATGGTATAGGTTTTATTAAAGAAAAAACAAAGAGCAAGAATTGATATGACGAAAGAAATTACAACAGAAAAGGTTACAGATGATTTACGTTACTTGCAGTTGTTGGCAAGATGTTTCCCTACTATAGCAGATGCCAGTACTGAAATTATCAATCTGGAAGCTATTTTGAACCTTCCTAAAGGGACAGAACATTTCTTGTCTGATATCCATGGCGAATATCAGGCATTTAGTCATGTGCTTCGCAATGCCTCCGGCTCTATCAAACGAAAGATTGGTGAAATCTTTAATAGTACGATGAGGGATTCAGAGAAGAAGGAATTATGTACTTTGATTTATTACCCGGAAGAGAAGCTTGTATTAGTCAAGTCCGTGGAAAAGGATTTGAACGATTGGTATATGATAACCTTGAATCACTTGGTGAAAGTATGCCGTAATATTTCATCTAAATATACTCGTTCGAAAGTCCGTAAAGCGTTGCCGCGCGAATTCTCTTATATTATTCAAGAGTTGTTGCATGAGTCATCAGCGGAGCCGAACAAATCTGCTTATGTAGACCAGATTATCCGTACGATTATATCGACGGGTCGTGCTGATGATTTTATTATTGCTATTTGTAATTTGATACAGCGGCTTACTATCGACCAACTGCATATTATTGGCGATATATATGATCGCGGTCCGGGCGCCCACTTGATTATGGACACATTGTGTGATTATCATAATGTCGATATCCAATGGGGCAACCATGATATATTATGGATGGGAGCTGCAGCAGGCAATTGGGGAAGTATTGCTAATGTCGTGCGGATGAGCTTGCGTTATGGTAATTTATCTACACTTGAGGATGGATATGGAATTAACCTATTGCCTTTGGCTACATTTGCGATGGATGCTTATGCGGATGACCCTTGCGAGTTCTTTGCCCCGTCTTTGAACCCGGAAGAGGCTTCTTATGATGAAAAGACTGTCCGTTTGATAGCCCAAATGCACAAGGCAATCACAATCGTCCAGTATAAGCTGGAAGGGCAAATCATCCAGCGTCGTCCGGAATTTGAGATGGAAGACCGTATGTTGCTTCATCTAATTGACTTAAATAACGGAACAATAAGTTTGAATGGTAAAACGTATGAATTGAAAGATAAAAACTTCCCTACGTTGAATCCTGAGAATCCATATAAGTTGACCGAGGAAGAAGAAGAAATGTTATACCGAATACAGCGCTCATTCGCGGGGAGTGAAAAGTTGCGTAAGCATATGCGTTGTTTATTCCGTAACGGTAGTTTGTATAAAGTATGCAATTCAAATTTGCTTTTCCATGCATCTATACCTTTGAATCCGGATGGATCTTTTAAAGAGGTGATGATAGAAGGGAAAACGTACAAAGGAAAAAGCTTTATGGACAAAGTGGATCAGTTGATTCGTACGGCTTATTTTGATACGGAAGAGGTCGCAGATAAGCAATTTGCCTTGGACTACATTTGGTATTTATGGTGTGGAAAAGATTCGCCTTTGTTTGACAAAAGCAAGATGGCTACTTTTGAACGATGTTTCATTGCTGAAAAAGAAACTCATGTCGAAGAAAAAGGGGCATATTATACACTGCGCAGAGAGGAAGCTATTTGTGATAAATTGTTGGATGAGTTTGAAGTGACAGGAGAGCATCGCCATATCATCAACGGGCATGTGCCGGTGCGCTCAATCAAAGGAGAGAATCCTATCAAGGCAAATGGCAAGTTGTTAGTCATTGATGGCGGCTTTTCAAAAGCATATCATTCAGAAACAGGTATTGCAGGATATACATTGGTTTATCATTCCCGGGGCTTTTTATTGGTGCAGCATGAACCGTTTGAATCTACTACAAAAGCAATAGAAGAAGGATTGGATATACGCTCTACAACTATTGTTGTGGAATTAAGCTCACATCGGCAGATTGTGAAGGATACAGACAAAGGAGCTGAGTTAAAACAGCAAATATCAGACTTGGCGAATTTGCTTTACGCTTACCGTAACGGCTTGATAAAAGAGCATGAAAGGGGGGTGAGGTAAACTCTTGAACCGTTTGAAATGTTAATCATTTCAAACGGTTGCAGCTACTTAGTAATAAAAAGCGTCTTTAGAATATATTATATAAAAGGATAATAAGATGAAAAGGTTTTTTTATTTGTTAGTTGCATGCTTGTTTATGATGACAGGAGCAACATGGGCTCAGGAGAATAACTCGAAAGAAGAGACGAGAGCTGAGCGGAAAGCTGCAAAACAAAAAGCTAAAGAAGCGGAAAAAGCAGCTGAAGAAGCTCGTCAGATGGCGATGTTTAATGAAGCGGTCGCTGCATTGAATGCCCAAGATTTTGTCTTGGAAGCGGATCGCGTGGAGTTTAAGCGAGGGCAATTTGTATATGTGACTCCAAATACCAACTTTGTCTCTTTTATCGATGGCCGTGCTACAATTCAATTGACATTCAATGTCCCGGCTTCTGGTCCAAACGGCATTGGTGGAATCACAGTGGAAGGCCAGCCATCCAATATCAAAATGGAAACGAACAAGAAAGGAGACGTTACATTCAGCATGATGGTTCAAGGAACAGGTGTTTCTGCATCAATATCCATAAGAATGCCTAAAGGAACGGCAAAATGTACAGCTACTGTTAATCCAACTTTCAACAGTAACCGGTTGTCGTTTACCGGAATCCTTTATCCTGCCAAAGAGTCAAGAGTTTTTAAAGGCAGGTCGTTATAAATGTGCTTTTAACTTAAGAGATACAGCTTTTCCGGGATGGACGTGATGATTATAAAGATTCGTATCGCCCATTTTTGGGAATGATGGCATTTTTATTAGAAAATGGTTTTGGGACATTCAGTAAATACTATAAAATTAGCCAACTAATTCATACACAAAAATGTTGCGAATTAGTTGGCTTTTTTGTATCTTTAGATATTCCCCCGCAAATAAGGTTTGGTAACCAAAACGGGGGAAATACTCTAACTAAGATATGGCTAAGATACAAAATATTTCAGAAATTCACCCTACTTTGGGGTTTACAGAATTTGATATTCTGGAAAGATACCGCAAAAGTTTTAATGAGAGTGAGCTTGGCAGGCTTCATTCGGTATTTCCGTTTGAGAGTATGGCAAAGACTATGGGTCTGTCTGACCAGCGACTGGGACGCAGGAACATCTTCAGTCCTTCGGCTAAGATTGCCCTCATGGTTCTGAAGGCATACACCGGATTCTCTGACAGGCAGCTGGTGGAACATCTGAACGGGAACATATACTACCAGATGTTCTGCGGGATCATGATAAATCCGTCTTCCCCCATAACCAACTACAAGATAGTCAGTGCCATCCGCAATGAAATGGCATCCCGTCTTGATATTGATTCCCTCCAGGAAGTACTGGCTTCACACTGGAAACCTTATCTCGAGAACCTTCATGTGTGTATGACTGATACCACATGCAATGAGAGCCATATGCGTTTTCCTACGGATATGAAACTCCTTTGGGAAAGTTTTGAATGGCTCTACAGGCATATCAGCCTTCATTGCAGGGATTTGGGTATAAGGCGTCCGCGCAATAAGTATGCGGATGTAGCGAAGTCCTATCTGTCCTGCTGCAAGAAGAGAAAGAGGAAGGCTTCAAGGACAAGGATGCTCAAGCGTCGTATGATCAGACTCCTTGAAAAGCTCCTCATACAGAGGGATGAAATCCATAGAGAACATGGAACCTTACTCCGCTATACCCAGGATTACCAGAAGCGTCTTTCCATCATCAGAAAGGTTCTTGTGCAGGAAAAGGATTTGTTTGAAGGGAAGAAGCTCGGGGACAGCATTGTCAGCATTGACCGCCATTATGTACGCCCCATTGTAAGGGGCAAGGAAACAAAGTCCGTCGAGTTCGGTGCGAAGGTCAACAGCATACAGATAGACGGCATATCGTTCATCGAACACCTCTCGTTCAAGGCTTTCAACAAAGGTATACGCCTGAAGGACTGTATCCGCATGCAGCAGAAGCTCATGGATGTGAGGGTAAGATGCGTGGCTGCCGATTCCATATATGCCAATAATGCCAACCGAAAGTTCTGTACAAAATATGGAATATCCACATCCTTTGTACGCAAGGGAAGGGCGGCCAAGGATGAATCCTTGAGAAAGATCCTCAGAAGTGAACTCTCAAAAGAAAGGGCCACCCGGCTTGAAGGCAGCTTCGGCACTCAAAAGCAACATTACTCACTCTCAAGGATAAAGGCACGGAACAGGAAGACAGAAATCCTTTGGGTTTTCTTTGGAATACATACAGCAAATGCCATACTGATGATAGATAAGGTCAGGAACAGAGCGGTGAAAGCAGCATGATATGATTTTACCGAAAAAAATCAGAAGAGGTCATCAGATTTCTTCCGGAACGTCATGTCCTGCCGATAAGAGCATATGAGAAAATACAGAAAAATGACAATGAAAATGGCATATGAAGTGATTATACTGGGTCATCTTCATATGCCATTGTCTTTTATAGGGACATTTACTGAGTATCCCTTATTAGAAAATGGTTTTATGAAATAAAAAAGCATCTATGTTATTCATAGATGCTTTTTTTAGTGGGCGTTGACGGATTCGAACCGCCGACCCTCTGCTTGTAAGGCAGATGCTCTGAACCAGCTGAGCTAAACGCCCTAGATGTCTTATCTTTAAGACGGTGCAAAGATACGGCTATTTTTTGAATATGCAAATATTATTGAAGAATTTTTTCAGGAAATTTGGGTAGAGACCGATTATCAGATTGATTCTTAACGAGAATGGATTGAACAGAAAAAAAAGAAATTTGGAAAAATTATATCCACAAAGAAGAGTTATTTCAGGAAATGCATTAACTTTGCATCGTTACATATTATATAATAATGTATTGAAGAGAAGAAGAATGGTATTATCAACACTGACTGCCATTTCGCCTGTAGATGGGCGTTATTGGAACAAAGCTGAAGCCCTTGCAGCTTATTTTTCAGAGTTTGCGCTGATTCGTTATAGAGTTCGCGTGGAGATTGAATATTTGATAGCTCTGTCTGAATATCTTCCGCAATTAAGTGATTTAAATACGGAAGAGATAAAAACATGGCTTCGGAATGTATATTTGAACTTTTCCGAAGATGATGCCTTGCGTATCAAAGACATTGAAAAGGTAACCAATCATGATGTTAAAGCAGTCGAATATTTTATTAAAGAGAAAACAGACCATTTTTTAGCTGAAAAGTACCATGAATTTATTCACTTTGGTTTGACATCACAGGATATAAACAACACGGCATTCCCTCTCTCTTTAAAGGAGGCCATGGAAAATGTGTATTATCCCGGTTTGCAAGAGGTGATTAATACGTTGGAGCACTATGCTAATGAATGGATGAATATCCCGATGTTAGCCAAAACACATGGACAACCGGCTTCCCCTACTCGCTTAGGAAAAGAAATAATGGTGTTTGTTTATAGATTGAAACAGCAATTGCAATTGTTGAAAGCTGTTCCTGTTTCTGCCAAGTTTGGAGGAGCGACTGGTAATTTCAATGCTCACCATGTAGCTTATCCGCAGTATGACTGGAGAGTTTTTGGTAATAAGTTTGTGAGCGAATCATTGGGATTGAAAAGAGAAGAATGGACGACACAGATTTCCAATTATGATAATTTAGGGGCAATCTTTGACGGCATGAAGCGGATTAATACAATATTAATAGACTTGAACCGTGATTTCTGGCAATATATCTCGATGGAATATTTCAAACAGAAGATAAAAGCTGGAGAAGTGGGATCTTCTGCCATGCCTCACAAGGTTAATCCTATTGACTTTGAAAATGCGGAAGGAAATTTGGGAATGGCAAATGCTATCTTGGAGCATTTGTCTACAAAATTGCCAATTTCACGCTTGCAGCGTGACTTGACAGATTCAACGGTCTTGCGCAATGTGGGTGTTCCAATGGCCCATGTCGAAATTGCATTTAAGAGTTTGATGAAAGGACTCGGTAAATTGTTGCTGAACGAACCTGCGCTTTCCGCTGACCTTGATAAATGCTGGGCAGTAGTGGCTGAAGGAATTCAAACCATTTTACGCCGTGAAGGTTATCCGAAACCTTATGAGGCGTTGAAGGCTTTGACTCGTACAAACGCTGGGATTACCGAGCAATCAATTAGAGATTTTATAGAAACGCTGCAGGTAAGCGATGAGGTGAAAGCTGAATTGAGAGCAATAACTCCTCATAATTACACAGGCATTTAAAAAAGGGAAAACAATGATTGCCGGGAGGCTATCACAATATAAACCTTATTAATTATAAGCAAAATGAGTATCGAAGAAAGAGACGACGCACAGCAGTCAAGACCAAGAAAGGTGATACCAGGTATCAATAGAGAAGGTGCTGGTCAAGATGGGGATAGAAGAGCTTATGGTAATGCCGGCTATAATCGTTCCGAAGGGAATAATTTCGAACGTAGACAATACAATCGCCAACCGCAAAATGACAGAGGTGGTAACAACTATCGTTCGTATGACCGTCCTTCTTATAATGATTATGGTAATAACGGCCAAAACTATCAGCCTCGTTATGACAATCGCGATCGTGACCGTTCTTACGGCAACAATCGCCCGTACAATAATCGCAACAATGGCTATGGATTCAATCAAGGCGGATATGGGAATCGTCAGTATGGAAATCGTCAATCATTTAACAATGATCAACGTTCTTATAATCGCCCTAATTTCAACAACAATTACCAATCTGCGCCTTCAAATGAAGTAGATAATGGTAATAATATGCAAGATGGTGGAATTAAGAAAAGAAGACCCCGTGTAGGTGAAAACCGTGCCCATTCGTATGATAACAACAGGAGCGGAAATCGCTCATACGGCAACAACTATGGCGGAAATAATTATGGCGGTGGCAATAACCGTTATAACAATGGTGGCGGTTACGGCAACAATGGCGGATATAACAACCGTCGCCCTAATAACAATTATAACAACAACAATAATCGCCGTCAGAATAATAATTACAATCCGAATGCAAAATACAACTTCCAAAAGCAGCTGAAGTATAAGGAAGTTTTGGCAGACCCGAATGAGCCTATCCGCTTGAATAAATATTTGTCAAATGCGGGAGTTTGTTCACGTCGTGAAGCTGATGAGTTTATCAAGGCAGGTAATGTGAAGGTCAATGATGTAGTTGTTACAGAATTGGGTACAAAAATCACTCGTGCAGACAGAGTTACCTTTAATGATAAACCAGTACAAATTGAGAGCAAGGTATATATTGTTCTGAATAAGCCGAAGAATTGTGTTACTACATCCGATGATCCGCAAGAGAGACTGACTGTGATGGATTTGGTTAAAAACGCATGTAACGAAAGAATTTATCCGGTAGGTCGTCTTGACCGCAATACGACAGGTGTATTGTTGCTGACTAACGATGGAGACTTGGCGTCTAAGTTGACACATCCTTCATTCAAGAAGAAGAAAATCTACCATGTTTGGTTGGATAAGAATGTATCTATTGAAGACATGGAAAAGATTGCGAACGGCTTGGAATTGGAAGATGGTGAAATTCACGCAGATGCAATCAGCTATGCAAATGACACAGACAAGAGCCAAGTAGGAATCGAAATACACTCAGGCCGGAATCGAATCGTCCGCCGTATATTTGAATCTTTGGGATATCATGTCATTAAGTTGGATCGTGTATATTTCGCTGGTTTGACGAAAAAGAATTTGGCTCGTGGCAAATGGCGTTACTTGAATGAACGTGAGGTAAACGCATTGCGAATGGGAGCATTTGAATAAATAATAATAACTATGGAAACTATCAAGAGAACAAAAATAGTAGATGTACTGAAAAGTACTGATTTTGGTGCTACTGTAAATGTGAAAGGATGGGTTCGTACCCGTCGTGGCAGCAAGCAGATTAATTTTATAGCGTTGAATGATGGCTCTACCATCAATAATGTCCAAATTGTAGTAGATTTGGATAAATTAGGAGAAGAGTTTTTAAAGCCAATTACTACCGGTGCCAGCATCAGTGTGAATGGAACATTGGTGCAGTCACAAGGCAAAGGTCAGTCTGTGGAGATTCAAGCAAATGAAATTGAAATTTATGGAACGGCTGATCCGACGACTTATCCTCTTCAGAAGAAGGGTCACTCAATGGAGTTTTTACGTGAAATAGCACATTTGCGCCTTCGTACAAATACTTTTGGAGCTGTGTTCCGTATTCGTCATAATATGGCGTATGCTATCCACAAGTTCTTCCATGACCGTGGATTCTTTTATTTCCATACACCTATTATCACTGCTTCTGACTGTGAAGGTGCAGGTCAAATGTTCCAGGTTACTACAAAAAACTTGTATAACTTGAAGAAGGACGAAAATGGTTCTATCATCTATGATGATGACTTTTTCGGCAAGCAAGCAAGTTTGACTGTGTCTGGACAATTGGAAGGTGAATTGGCTGCAACGGCTTTAGGACAGATTTATACATTTGGCCCGACATTCCGTGCGGAAAATTCAAATACACCGCGTCACTTGGCAGAGTTTTGGATGATTGAGCCGGAAGTTGCATTCAATGATATCTTTGATAACATGGAGTTGGCGGAAGACTTTATCAAGTATTGTGTGCAGTGGGCATTGGATAATTGCAAGGAAGATATCCAGTTCTTGAATGATAGAATTGATAAAGGGTTGATAGAACGTCTTCAAGGAGTATTGAAAGACAAATTTGTCCGTTTGCCATATACTGAAGGAATAAAGATTTTGGAAGAGGCAGTAGCCAAAGGCCATAAATTTGAATTCCCTGTTTATTGGGGAGTTGACTTGGCTTCTGAACATGAACGTTTCTTGGTTGAAGACCACTTTAAACGTCCTGTAATCTTGACCGATTATCCGAAAGAAATCAAAGCATTCTATATGAAGCAGAATGAAGACGGTAAGACAGTAAGAGCGATGGATGTCTTGTTCCCGAAAATTGGGGAAATTATCGGTGGATCAGAACGTGAAGCGGATTATGACAAGTTGTACAACCGCATTCAGGAATTGAACATTCCGATGAAAGATATGTGGTGGTATTTGGATACTCGCCGTTTTGGAACGGTTCCTCATTCAGGATTTGGTTTAGGATTTGAACGTCTGTTGCTTTTCGTAACTGGAATGGGTAATATTCGTGATGTAATACCTTTCCCAAGAACTCCGAACAACGCAGAATTCTAATAGAATAATAGTATACCTTTTATGGTGTGTTTGAGCAGTCAGCTGCTTGGGCACACCTTTTCACCTCAATATTTAGCTTTTCTCCTAAGTGAAAAACAAAGAATGTTGGACACAAAAACATGGACAACACATTATCATTTTCTTTATGCACTGATGCCTGACAGGTACGGAGAATAAGAATATACTGGCTTCTGGCACGATGAAATAACCCAATGATATGAGGATGCAAATCTGGTTGCTCTGAACAAGAACTATTAGATGGGGATTTTAGAGTGGCACGATGACGAAGACAGGTTAAATAAACAAAAATAGAATGCCATTTCATAAATAATTATTTTCTTTGCAGAAAAATTGGGGTTAATGTTTTTCCGACTTATACCCTGTCAAGTTTGATTTGTCAAATTAGATGATAAATGGCTGAAAACAAAAATATTAGTTCTGTCTCTTTCTTTCATTCTCGCTTTACATCAGTAATGAGTATTGCTTTGGTGCTATTTCTGATGGGCTTGATATGTTTAATGGGACTGCTTGGCAATAAACTCTCAATATATGTAAAAGAAAACATGTCTTTTTCTATTGTATTGAAAGATAATATCAAAGATATGGAAGTTAAACGCATTCAGAAATCATTAGATGCATTACCCTTTATAAAATCAACCGAATACATATCAAAAGAACAGGCTGCTAAGGAGCTGGAAGAGGAGCTGGGAGAAAAGCCGGAAACCTTTTTGGGGTTCAATCCACTGCAAGCATCCATCGAGGTTAAATTGCGGTCGCAATATGCTAATCCTGATAGTTTGAAGATGATAGAGCATAAGATACAGAGTTATACATCTGTTTCGGAAATGCTTTACAGAAGAGACATGATGGAGATGGTGCAACATAATATGAAGCGGATTGGCTTAATCCTTTTGGGCTTGGCTATTGTCTTGACGATTATTTCGTTTGTCTTGATTAGTAATACGATACGACTACTTATTTATTCCAAGCGTTTCTTGATTCATACGATGCAATTGGTTGGAGCGACGCCGGGATTCATACGGACGCCATTCATACGCTATAATGTTGTGAGTGGAATCATAGCGGCAATTTTAGCGATATGTTTGTTGACCGGAACCCTATATTATTTGCAATCTGAACTTACAGGCTTTATACAAATATTGGACATTCCTACGTTATTAATAGTATATGGAGCAGTATTGGCGATGGGTATTATTTTGTCCATTTGTGCGACATTCGTATCCGTCAACAAATATTTGAGGATGAGCTTTGACAAGTTGTATTATGTTTGATATAAAATGAATAGAGATATGTCAAGAAAGGATTTTGCTTTTAGAAAGGAAAATTTCGTGCTGATTGCATGTGCAGTCGTATTAATTATAATCGGTTTTATGCTGATGAGTGGTGGAGGATCGGGAGATGAGTCTTTCAATCCTGAAATATTCAGTACCCGTCGTATAGTCGTTGCTCCGATAGTTACAGTAATAGGCTTTTTAGGTGTGATAGTCGGCATATTGAAAAAAGGGAAAGAACATATTTGGGAAACAGAAAATAGGGTTGAAGAATGAGTGGGTTAGAAGCTTTGGTCCTTGGCTTGTTACAAGGATTTACTGAGTATTTGCCTGTCAGCAGCAGTGGTCATTTGGCTATAGGTTCAGCATTGTTTGGAATAGAAGGTGAAGAGAGCCTTGCATTTACTATATTGGTTCATGTGGCGACCGTCTTGAGTACTTTGCTGGTTTTAGGAAAAGAAATTGGATGGATTTTGAAGGGCTTGTTCAAGTTTGAGATGAATCCTGAGACCCGTTATGCCATCAATATTATCATATCCATGATTCCTATCGGAATAGTGGGTGTCTTTTTTAAAGATACGGTAGAAGGAATTTTTGGTTCCGGGCTAACCATAGTCGGTGCAATGTTGCTCTTGACTGCAGTTCTTTTGGCGTTTTCATATTATGCAAAACCTCGCCAAAAGGAAAACATATCCTTCAAAGATGCATTTATCATAGGATTGGCTCAAGCATGTGCAGTCATGCCGGGTTTGTCACGTTCCGGAAGCACGATTGCAACGGGACTTTTGTTAGGCAATAAAAAAGAGAAATTGGCGCAATTCTCTTTCTTGATGGTGATACCTCCAATTTTGGGTGAAGCGTTGTTGGATACGTTGAAGATGATGAAAGGGGAATCATTGGGTGGCGATATTTCAACTTCTTCCTTGATGATTGGCTTTATTGCCGCATTCATTTCGGGATGTATTGCTTGTAAATGGATGATTAATATAGTCAAAAAAGGCAAGTTGATTTACTTTGCGTATTATTGTGCAGTTGTAGGAAGTATCACCTTGTTTTATTCATTTTTTAATTGATAGAAATGGATTTCATTGCAGGAGAAGTATTGTATTTCAATAAGCCATTGAAATGGACATCGTTTGATTTGGTAAATCGATTCCGTTACAAGTTATCCCGGAAGCTGAAAGTGAAGAAAATAAAGGTGGGGCATGCCGGGACGCTTGATCCTTTGGCAACCGGTGTGATGATTATCTGTACAGGAAAAGCTACCAAGCGTATTGATGAGTTTCAATATCAGACGAAGGAATATGTGGCAACGTTGAAACTGGGAGAGACAACTCCTTCTTTTGATTTGGAAAAAGAGGTCGATGCGTTTTTCCCTACGGAACATATAACCCAATCTTTAGTAGAAGAGGTTTTGAAGCAATTTGTAGGAACGATTGAACAGATACCGCCCGTCTTTTCCGCTTGCAAAATAGAAGGCAAGCGGGCTTATGAGTTGGCACGCAATGGGGAAGATGTTCCGTTGAAAGCTAAAACATTGATTATAGATGAGATTGAATTATTGGAATGTAATCTACCAGTAATCAAAATCAGGGTTGTATGTAGCAAGGGCACTTATGTTCGGGCTTTGGCTCGTGATATCGGTGTCGCATTGCATTCCGGAGCCCATCTAATAGCTTTGGAAAGAACACGGATTGGTGATGTTACCTTAGATAAATGTATGACGCCGGACGATATAGATGCCTTTTTGGATCGTGAAATCGTGGTAGTAGAAACAGAATAAAGTTGATATAATAAGATTAAATAAAGATATGAAGCTCTCTAAATTTAAATTTAACTTGCCGGTAGAACAAATAGCATTGCATCCGGCAAAGAATAGGGATGAATCTAGGTTAATGGTGATTGACCGCAAAACAGGGAATATTGAACATAGAGTTTTTAAGGACCTTTTGGAATACTATGGCAAAGGAGATGTGTTTATTTTTAATAACACAAAAGTATTTCCGGCTCGTTTGTATGGAAATAAAGAAAAAACCGGAGCTCGTATTGAAGTCTTCTTGCTGCGTGAATTGAATTCTGATTTGCGTTTATGGGATGTGTTGGTTGACCCTGCCCGTAAAATCCGTATAGGCAATAAGCTTTATTTCGGAGAAGATGATTCGATGGTAGCGGAAGTGATAGATAATACGACTTCCCGTGGGCGTACTCTCCGTTTCTTATTCGATGGCAACCATGATGAGTTCAAGAAGGCTTTGTTTGCTTTGGGTGAAACTCCATTACCCAAATATATAGACCGTCCTGTGGAAGAAGATGATGAGAGCCGCTATCAAAATATCTTTGCTACAGAAGAGGGAGCAGTTGTTGCTCCGGCAGCAGGATTGCACTTTAGCCGTGAATTGATGAAGCGTTTGGAGATACGGGATTGCCGTTTCGCCTTTTTGACGTTACATTGCGGTTTGGGTAATTTCAGGGAGATTGACGTAGAGGATTTGACTAAGCATAAGATGGATTCCGAGCAGATGTTCATTAATGCAGATGTAGTCGAGACTGTCAATAAATCAAAAGATGAAGGTCATCAAGTCTGTGTAGTCGGGACTTCGGTTATGAGAGCCGTTGAAACAGCGGTTAGTACCGATGGGCACTTGAAGGAATTTGAAGGTTGGACCAACAAGTTCATTTTCCCACCGTATGACTTTAGCTTGGCGACAAGTATGATTACAAATTTCCATTTGCCACTGTCTACTTTGTTGATGATGACTGCCTCTTTCGGAGGATATGATTTGGTTATGGACGCATACGATATTGCATTGAAAGAAGGATATAGGTTTGGTGCTTACGGTGACGCCATGTTGATACGTTAAGCAGAACCTCATAATTATTTCCTTATGGATGTCTATTTGGGATTAGGAACCAATATGGGGAATAAACGTAGGAATTTGCTGGCAGCCGCAGCGCTATTGGCAGAAAGAGCCGGTGATGTACTGGCTCTTTCCTCTTTCTATGAAACAGAACCCTGGGGATTCCAATCGGATTATGTTTTTTTAAATGCAGCGTTAGGATTGCAGACAGAACTTTCTTCGGAGGAGTTGCTGCAGATGACGCAGGAAATAGAGCAAGAGTTGGGACGTACTGAAAAGAGCAATGGCTCATATCAAGACAGAATCATAGACATTGATATCTTGCTTTATGGCAACCAAGTCATGCAGAAGGACAAATTAGTCATTCCCCATCCATTAATGGAACAACGTCGTTTCGTGTTGGAACCTTTAGCAGAGATTGCTCCTTCTGTTGTACACCCTGTTTTTGGGAAAAGTATATTGGAATTGTTGAACGATTTAGAACGAAAAGAATATGGACAAGAATGAAATCGCACGGATTATGACCGGTGGCGGCCAAGTGTTCAAAAAGAAAGCATCGGAAGAGGGTGATGGCTCCCGTCGACCCAAGATGTCCGATTTCTTAAGAGGAACGCATGGTTCGGGAGCGGCCAAGATGCGTGCCGGATTTAAGCTGCAAAAAGCCTTGCGTAACACTAAAAAGAAAAAATAAAACATAAAAGAGATACTGCGTGAGGGTTTCTGTAGTAACTTTGCGCTAGTTTTGACGTGGATAGATTTGTATTGCTTGCAACCACTGGAAAAAATGCTAAAAGATAATCTTTTTCGATGATGCTTTCCTGCAATCTTTTTCTTCACGTCTTTATAATTCATTTTAATCATAATAAATTCATTAACTAAATGAGTTATTTATTTACCTCCGAATCGGTGTCTGAAGGACACCCCGATAAAGTAGCCGATCAGATATCGGATGCTTTGCTGGATGAATTCTTGGCATATGACGAGAATTCTAAAGTTGCTTGCGAAACCCTTGTTACAACCGGACAGGTTGTCTTGGCTGGAGAAGTTAAATCTAAAGCGTATGTGGACGTACAAGATGTCGTGCGCAATGTGATTGAAAAAATTGGTTATACCAAGAGTGAATACCAATTTGAAGCTCAGTCGTGTGGCGTTTTCTCTTCTATCCATGAACAGAGCGGTGATATTAACCGTGGTGTGGAGCGAGAAGACCCATATAATCAAGGAGCTGGTGACCAAGGTATGATGTTTGGTTATGCAACTAACGAGACTGCAAACTATATGCCGCTTGCTTTGGATTTGGCACATAGTTTATTATTGGAATTGGCTGCCATTCGTAAGAATGAGTTGGAATTGATGCCTTATCTTCGTCCGGATGCAAAGAGCCAGGTGACAATAGAGTATGACGATAACGGTAAACCATTACGTATCGATACGATTGTCGTTTCTACGCAACACGATGAGTTTATCACCACAAAAGATGGCTTGACTCAAGATGAGGCGGACAAAGCGATGCAAGACCGCATTCTAAAGGATGTAAAAAAGATATTGATTCCTCGTGTGAAAGCACAATATCCGGAATATGTGCAAACCTTGTTTAATGATAAAATCATTTACCATGTGAATCCGACCGGTAAGTTCGTGATAGGTGGTCCTCATGGAGATACAGGTTTGACAGGAAGAAAGATTATTGTAGACACTTATGGTGGTAAGGGCGCACACGGAGGTGGAGCATTCTCCGGTAAAGATCCTTCAAAAGTAGACCGTTCTGCTGCTTACGCCGCACGCCATATCGCTAAGAACTTGGTGGCTGCAGGTGTAGCAGATGAAATCTTGGTTCAGGTATCTTATGCAATCGGTGTCGCTAAACCGATGAATATCTTTGTCAACACTTATGGACGTTCTAAGGTTAACATGACGGACGGACAGATTGCTGAAAAGATTTGGGAAATCTTTGATATGCGTCCGAAAGCAATCGAGGAACGTTTGAAATTGCGTAATCCTATCTATTTCGAGACGGCTTCATACGGCCACATGGGACGTACGCCGCAGGTTGTACGCAAAGAGTTCTCTTCCAGATATAATCCAGAATCCATTGTATGTGAAGTGGAATTGTTCACATGGGAAAAACTGGACTATGTAGATAAAGTAAAAGAAGCATTTGGTTTGTAAAACCAATTATAATAATGTGCGAGGGACAAATGGGTAAACTGCCTGTTTGTCCCTCGCTTTTTTTGTTTAAATGTTTAATCTAATCCGTTTTTTTCTTTTCTTTGCACTATCAACAGAATGAATTGTGATATGAAGTATAAACTAATAACTTTGTTACTGGCAGTCTGTCTATTCTCTTGTGTAAAAGAAGATGATATTGTTAAAGAGAGCGATAGGACAATCCTTGTTTATATGGCGGCTGAAAATTCATTGAGCCAATTTGCTTTGGATGATGTCGAAGAGATGATTACCGGAATGAAAGAGATTGACGACAGCCGAAATAATTTGCTGGTTTATTTGGATGCCGTTTTGTATGATTCGGACAACAAGACCAAATTGTCTCCTGCTATTTACCGTTTCCGTAAGAATAAAAACAATGAAGTGGTAAAAGAGATGCTCTATCAGTATCCGGAACAGGATGCTTCGTCTATTACTGTCGAACGGATGAGTGATGTGTTCAAAAGGACTTATACGGCTTATCAGGCGAAAAGTTACGGTTTGGTTTTGTGGTCGCATGGCGAAGGATGGATTCCTTATCTGACATCTTCTTTGCGCTCCTTTGGACAAGATGGTGGATCTACTGGCTTGATGATGGACATTTTAGATTTGGAAGAGGCAATCCGTCAAGGAACTACTTATCTTGCCGGACAGTCACGTTTTGATTTTATATACTTCGATGCTTGTTATATGCAATCGGTAGAAGTGGCTTATCAATTACGTTCTTATGCCAATTATATCATTGGGTGTCCGATGGAAACTCCGGCACCGGGTTCTCCGTTTGATAAGATATTGCCATATTTGTTTACAGAAGGCGAAGCCGGGGTAAAGGGATTTGCTTCCTATTATTATGATTCGTATGCCAAGTCGTATAATGGAGGAGTGAATAGTTCCAACTTTCATTGGACTTCAGGAGTTTCTATTTCTGTCGTGCGTACGGACGCATTGGAACAATTAGCCCAAGCAACTCGGCAAATATATGCTTCTTATGGGGAACGTATGCAAACGATAACTGAAGCTGATGTGGCATCTGTCCAATACTTCGACCACAATCGCCGATATAATCGGGTGCAGATGCGTATTTATTCAGACCTTGGAGATTATGCCCGTTATTTGTCTACCGACAGTGAATACAGTCGTTGGAAAGAGGCGATGGATGCAGCAGTTGTATTTGCGCAAGCCACGCCCACGTGCTATTGTTCTTCCGCTGATATTTATGGAGGCAAAGGCGATATTGCTATCCAAGCCTTCTCCGGTCTTTCTTCTTATATCCTGTTTGAAAAGGATGACAAGTATGCCAATTGGAATACTTACTACCGGAAGTTAGATTGGTATAAGCAAGCGTATCCTTGAATAGGGATTGTTCTCTTAAAGGGAAACGACAGGTCATGGCTTAGAATAGGTTTTTGGAGGAAAAGAAGTAACTTTGTAAAAGTATATACTGATAAGGAGAACAAATTTAGGAGTATATGAGGAATTATAAATTGGGCTTTATTTCAGATAACGACATTTATGAACATGTAAAGTGTACGGTGGAATCATATCGCCGTAATATTACATTGGAAGAATTTAATGTGAATATCGTGGATCCTATCAAGTTGACCTTCGATTCAAAAGTATATGGTAAAACGATAGAACAAGTTATTGCTGATGAGTGTTTCCGTCAAATAGATAAATCAAATGGTAATAAAATCGGCTATTTTCATCAAAACATATTTAAGTATGCAGGTAATGGTTGGGTTGTTCCCAATGAAGGCTTTGATGTTGAGAATCCTCGTTTGCATATTTATGTTGAAATGAAAAATAAACATAATACGATGAATGCTGCCTCTTCTCAAAAGACATATATGAAAATGCAGTCTTGCTTGCTTGATGATGATGAAGCTGTTTGTTATTTGGTTGAAACCATATCAAAGAAATCTAAGGATGAAACATGGAAGATATCAATAGACAAGAAGCCTTGCTCTCATAAGCGAATACGTCGTATGTCAATGGATAAGTTCTATGAATTAGTCTTTGGTGACAAGGATGCTTTCTATAAATTGTGCATGGCTTTGCCGTGTATCATAGAAGATGTAGTTAGTGATGATACAACATTGCAGTTGAATAATACAGTTTATGAGGAGTTGCGTCAAGAGCATACAGATTTGCTAAAAGCATTGTATCTGTTGGCATTTTCAACTTATGAAGGATTTATCAATATAAAAAACGATAAAGTTTAAATATCATGCGTGAAACTATATCGATAAACAATTTTGCTGATTTGCTTGCTGTGTCCAGGGCAACTGTGGATGCATGGATAAAAAAAGGCAAGTATCATGTGCATGAAGATAAAGGTAAAAGGTTTTTCTATGTTGACGAGCTCGAAGAAGTTAAGGAAGTGAAATCCATGCTTCATACGCATTGGAATGAAGAGAAAATAGTTCATCCTCTCCAACGATATACATCGGTCGAGTTGTTTGCTGGAGCCGGAGGATTGGCGCTCGGTATGGAGAAAGCTGGTTTTCATCATTTATTGCTTAATGAAATAGATCACAATGCGTGTGAAACATTGCGGAAGAACAGACCAAAATGGAATGTGGTTGAAGGAGATATCCATGAAGTGGACTTTTCTCCTTTGAAAGGAAAGGTTGATTTTTTATCTGGAGGATTTCCTTGTCAGGCTTTTTCTTATGCAGGCAAACGTCTTGGTTTTGAAGAAACTCGTGGTACATTATTTTTTGAGTTGGCACGCGCAGTTAAAGAGATTCAGCCAGCTGTGTTCCTTTGTGAGAATGTAAAAGGATTGTTGGAGCATGATAACGGTCGTACGATGGAAACAATAAAAGGTGTCATATCTGAAATAGGATATACTCTTGTCGAACCACGGGTGCTCCGGGCAATACAATATGATGTTCCTCAAAAACGGGAAAGGCTTATACTTATCGCAATTCGCAATAATATTGCCCCGAAGGTGCATTTTGAATGGCCGGATGTATGTGATGGGGTTCGGACGTTGCGTGATGCTTTTTATAAAGGTGCGCTGTTTGATAAAGACGTGCCACGGTCACAAGGACAACAATATCCGGAAAGCAAACGTCAGGTGATGGAGCTTGTTCCGGAAGGAGGTGATTGGAGAGATTTGCCAGAAGATGTTGCCCGTGAATATATGAAAGGAAGCTATCATTTGGGTGGTGGAAAAACAGGTATGGCACGTAGATTGGCTATGGATGAACCAAGTTTGACGCTGACATGTGCTCCGGCACAAAAACAGACAGAGCGTTGTCATCCTATAGAAACACGTCCGCTTACAGTTCGTGAGTATGCAAGAATTCAAACCTTTACAGATGATTGGCATTTTGCCGGGTCAGTATCTGCACAATATAAGCAGATAGGAAATGCGGTCCCGGTAAACTTGGCCTGGGCTGTAGGTCGCTCATTAATACGCATGTTTAATGATATATCTGCGAAAGGACTACTTGATGTTCATGATGAGGAGAGTAAGATTGCTCCTTGTTTGAAACTTCATGATTTGTTTGAAGGAATGGTTTGTGAAAGAGAATGAGTTTTTTACTAACATAAATTTATACTGCTATGCGTAAAACATTTTACCTGATGGGTTGCTGTTTGTTATTCATGTTAGCGGCATGTACAAATAGCTCTTCAATACCCTACGAATCGGTTCCGAATGACCCGATGAAAGCCCGTATTTACACCTTAGACAATGGATTAAAAGTGTATCTTACTGTGAATAAGGAAAAACCTCGTGTTCAAACGTATATTGCCGTTCGAGTAGGAGGAAAGAACGACCCGAAAGAGACAACGGGTTTGGCTCACTATTTTGAGCATTTGATGTTTAAAGGAACGAATCATTTTGGAACGGCTGACTATGAAAAGGAAGAGCCGCTTTTGAATCAGATTGAAGATTTGTTTGAGGAATATCGTCAAATGACGGATGAGGTTTCCCGCAAAGCATTGTATCATCAGATTGACAGCATTTCGTATGAAGCTTCCAAGTATGCCATTCCTAACGAGTACGACAAGTTGATGTCTGCCATTGGAGCGAACGGGACAAATGCTTATACAAGTTTTGACGAGACAGTGTATGTGGAAGATATTCCTTCCAACGAAATGGAGATTTGGGCGAAGATCCAGTCTGACCGTTTCCAAAATGCAGTCATCCGCGGTTTCCATACAGAATTGGAAACAGTGTATGAAGAGAAGAACATGTCTTTGACAAAAGATGGCAGGAAGATGCTTGAAGCCATTCTTTCTTCTCTTTATCCTGATTATCCTTATGGAACACAAACGGTGTTGGGAACTCAAGACCATTTGAAGAATCCATCTATCAAGAAGATAAAAGAGTATTACAATACTTGGTATGTCCCGAATAACATCGCCATTTGTATGTCTGGAGATTTAGATCCAGACAAGACAATTGCTATAATCCAGAAATATTTCGGTTCTATGCCAGCCAATCCTTCTCTTCCGGCACGTCCGGAACCTAAAGAGAACCCGCTTATGGCTCCAGTCGTAAAAGAGGTTATTGGCTTGGATGCGGAAAATGTCGCTTTGGCTTGGAGATTGCCTTCTGACACGAAGTCGGATTTGCTGTTGACTTTGGTAAACGAAGTGATGAACAATGGCAAGGCTGGTTTGATGGACGTGGACTTGCTTCAGTCACAACGTATATTATATGGTTATGCAGGCAATATGGAAATGGCTGATTACAACACATTCTTGGTAACTGGTGCTCCGAAGCAAGGACAAACCATGGAAGAGGTGAAAGATCTTTTCTTGGAAGAGATAGCGAAACTTAAACGGGGTGATTTCTCTGATGACATCATGCAGGCTGCTTTGAACAACTATAAGTTGAATTTTATGCAGATGTTGGAAAGCAACAGCAGTCGTGCCAATATGTTTGTTGGTGCCTTTATCGGTGGTGATGATTGGGCGGACATTGTTGCTCAAATGGATGAAATGGGCAAGGTTACCAAGCAGCAGCTGGTTGATTTCGCCAACCAATATTTGGGAGACAACTATGCTTTGGTTTATAAACGTCAGGGAAAAGATCTGAATGAGAAGAAGATGGACAAACCTGCCATCACTCCAATTGTGATGAACCGTGACAGTTCCAGCCTTTTCTTACGGGAAATACAGGCAAATGCGGCTTCTGTAACACCGATTGAACCGGTATTTTTGGATTTCAGCAAGGACATGCAGCAGTTTACTACTAAATCAAATATTCCAGTGCTGTATAAAGAGAACACTACGAATGATGTCTTCTCAATGTTGTATGTATTTGAAATGGGAACAGGAAATGACAAAGCTTTAGGAACAGCTTGTGATTATCTCTCTTATTTGGGAACATCCAAGAAATCGTTGCAGGAGATTAATATGGAATTCTACAAGTTGGCTTGCAATTACAGCGTATTCCCAGGAACAGACCGTACTTATGTTACCATAAGCGGATTAAGCGAGAACATGGCTGCAGCTGTTCAATTGTTTGAGGAGTTATTGGCAGATGCACAAGTAAACAAGGATGCGTATGTGAATTTGGCAAATGATATTATGAAGGAACGTGCGGATAGCAAATTGAACCAAGGCGCCAACTTCAATCATTTGTTGCAATATGCAATATGGGGATCGGATTCTCCTACGACACATATTCTTTCTTCTGGAGAATTGCAACAAATGGATCCTCAGGCTTTAGTGGATTGTATTCATAATTTGTGCAAATATGAACATAAGATTCTCTATTATGGACCGATGAAGCAGAATGAATTACTGGATGTAATCAGCCAATATCATCAGGTTCCTGAGACATTATTGCCTGTCCCAAAAGGAGCGAACTTCAAGATGCAGGAAACAAATGAAAGCAAGGTTTACTTTGCACAGTATGATGCGAAACAGATTTATTTCTCTGCTGTTTCTAACAGGGGCGAGAAGTTTGACTCTGCTATCCAGCCGGAATTGGTAATGTACAACGAATACTTCGGTGGTGGAATGAACTCTATCGTGTTCCAAGAGATGCGTGAAGCACGTGCTTTAGCTTATACGGCAGCTGCGACTATGGTCTGTCCGTCTAAGCTGAAGTATCCATATTATTATCGTACATTCATAGCTACTCAGAATGACAAGATGTTGGATGCTATGAAGGCTTTTGACGAAATCGTGAATAATATGCCGGAATCAGAACGTGCGTTTGAATTGGCAAAAGAGGCTTTGATTACCCGTTTGCGTACAGCCCGTGTTACGAAGTCGAATGTACTTTGGGCTTATCTTGATGCACAAGATTTAGGCATGTCTATTGATTCTCGCAAAGCATTGTTTGAACAAGTACAGAATTTTACATTGGAAGACATTAAAGCTTTCCAAGAAAAGTGGGTTAAAGGACGTAAGTATGTTTATATCGTCCTTGGAGATGAGAAAGATTTGGACATGAAAGGACTTAGCCAATACGGTCCAATCCAGAAATTGTCCCAGACTGACATCTTCGGTTATTAATATCGATAGGTTTTAGCTTAATCTGATAAACAGGCGGTGGCATAAGGTTCGAAAGGCTTTAAGCTATCGCCTGTCCATTTGTATAAGCGAGCAGTACAACATTCTTTCCCATCTTTGTCCCGATGGTTTTCAGAAATGTAAAAATAGTTATTGCCGGCAGGGAAAATGCCAGTGCTTCCCCATGGAAAATTCCATCCGCAAATCCCGCTTTTCTCGTCCCGGTTCCCCAATTCTCCCAATCGTATCGTCCATTGCTTTTCGGATTTGTCAAAACCCTCAAGTAGACTAAATGAGGGGATTTGGGTCGCATCAAATGAAAAGAGCGAATAGTTTGGATAGTTAGATTTCTTTCCTTTGTATACAGCAATATAGCAGCTGTCGCTGGACGCATCGTAAGTCATGTTTTGTATTCCGTATGAGCTGTTCCCGGTTTTGAGGAAAAACTTTCGTTTGGGCTTTTTGGGGCCTGAAGTATGGGAAGCTCCCCATTTGACTGGTTTTTCGTATCTTTCCAAATCTTTTGGGTCGTAACAGAGCAATATTTGATAATCGTTGTCGGTACGAGTTGTATCACTGTATATTCCATATCCGACATACAAATAGAATTTATCCCTCTTTTCGTTTCCTATCATGGGAGCAAACATGACTCCGTCAATGCCCGAACAACCATAACGATGCTCACGGCTTTTCCCTTGATTCACAATAGTGGCTTGATAATCCTTTACAGCTTCTTGTACACAGATGGTATTCATAATTGCATCTGTCTGCGGATTCATTCCTTCTTTGTTGATTTTATCCACATCAAATATGGCAATGTAAAAGACGGAATTGTTCTTGCTTATAGCCTTTGTCCTCATTTTCTTGGCAATGTTTGCGCCAATCTCATCGTTTTTACATTCTAAAGAAGCATAGATCCTTCCGTCTTCCGGGTTTAATGTCATGGCTCCTAAATGCCCTTCAAAATTATCCACGCTTCCTATGATATTCCCTTTCAAATCTGTCTTTATCAATCTATTCGTGAATGAAAAATAGATGTGCTCCTTTTGCTTGTCAAGGGCGATGCCTTGGACATGGAAATCCTGATTGCCTATAAAAATAGAATCGGGAAGTTCCTTTATGGGATTACTTGCGGAGACATACAATGCACCGCTTAATAAAAGAGGAATAAGGTATTTAGTCACCATGGCATGATTTAGGTTTATATGTTTCAATGGTTTTCTTTTAACTCCTCTTCTTCCACCTCTTTGACTTTACGGAACAGGTCGGATGCAAAGATGAAGTCATTCAACGCTTTGTTGTTTGAAGTGATGACCTCTTCTTTCGTCCCTTGCCATTCTTTTATTCCTTCTTTTATGAATATAATGTTGTCACCGATATTTATCACGGAGTTCATATCGTGCGTATTGATGACAGTTGTCATTTTATATTCAAGAGTAATATCATGAATCAAATCATCAATCAGCAAAGAGGTTTTCGGATCAAGACCGGAGTTCGGCTCGTCGCAAAACAGATATTTGGGATTCAGGGCAATTGCGCGGGCAATGGCTGCACGTTTCATCATACCTCCACTAATCTCAGAAGGATATAGATGTCCTGCTTCCGAAAGATTCACGCGATCCAAGCAAAACTCAGCACGCTTCAAGCGTTCTTTAGAGGAATCTTTGGAGAACATATCCAAAGGGAACATAACATTCTCCAAAACTGTCATGCTGTCGAAAAGAGCTGATCCTTGGAATAGCATTCCCATTTCTTTCCGGAGAGATTTTAATTCAGCTTTGTTCATGGAGGTCAAATCTCGCCCGTCATATAATATTTGTCCACTGTCCGGGCGCATCAGCCCGATGATATTTTTAATCATGACTGTTTTCCCCGAACCACTTCGTCCAATTATCAGATTTGTTTTTCCATCTTCGAAAACAGTACTTATATTATTTAGTACAGTCCTGCCTTCAAAAGATTTGGTGATATTTTTAACTTCAATCATAACAAGCAGATTATGTCAGCATTAAATCAGTTAGAATCACATCGGCAAGCAGAATCATGATACTGCTCATGACCACTGCGTTTGTACTTGCTTTACCCACTTCCAAGGCTCCTCCTTTCACATGATAACCATAATAAGAAGCAATGGACGAGATGATAAAGGCATAAACAACCGATTTGATGATAGAATACCAGATATAGAATTGATTAAAATAGAATTGCAAACCATATTCAAATGAAGCAGGTGTCATTCCAGTGCCGGTTGAATAACTGGCAGCGATGCCGCCCAAAATACCCGTAAACATACTGAAGATAACCAAAACTGGGATAAATACCATCATTCCTGTCATTTTAGGAAGTATAAGGAAATTCGCCGAATTAACGCCCATGATTTCCATTGCATCGATTTGTTCTGTCACTCGCATGGTTCCAATCTCCGAAGCAATATTACTTCCTACTTTACCTGCTAAAATCAAGCACATGATGGAAGATGAAAACTCCAAAAGGATGATCTCGCGGGTGGTGTAACCTATTGTGAACTTGGGGATTAATGGAGAACTGATGTTCAGTGATATCTGGATAGCTATAACCGTACCGATGAAAACCGATATGATTACAACAATCCAAAGCGAGTCAACGCCCAATTTGTATATTTCTTTAATTAACTGTTTGAAAAACATATTCCACCGATCCGGAATCGTCAGGACTTTTTTCATCAGCAGCGTATATTCGCCCATTTGGTGCAACGCATGTGTCATTTTCTTTTTTTGTTTTGTGAATTAGAACAGGCAAAGTTAAGCTAATTCTTGCATCATACCATAAAAAAAGCCGTCTTTTTAAAAAGACGGCTTCCCTTTATTAAAGATAAAATCGTTATTTGATAGCGTCTGCTAATTCGCTTCCCGGTTTGAATTTAACAACTTTGCGGGCTGCGATTTCGATAGTCTCTTTGGTGCGTGGGTTGATACCAGCACGAGCTGCTTTCTCAGTTATTGAGAAGGTTCCGAATCCTAAAATAGCCACTTTGTCTCCGGCAGTCAATTGGTCAGAGATTGTTTCAAATAATGCGTCAACTGCTTTTTTAGATTCGGCTTGCGTCATTCCTGCTTTTTTAGCGACTGCGCTAATTAATTCTGTTTTGTTCATATGCGTATGAATATTATTTGGTAAATGTTTAATTCTCAATAATAGAGCGTCTTTATATCGACCGCTCAAAAATACTTCTTATTTGGATTTAAACAAAGAAAAAATATAGTTTTTTTATTGATTCTCTATGTTTTGGGTCTCTTTTTGGTAGATAAAGCAAAATAATTTACCTTTGCCTGTAAATATACATAGAAAATATGATGAATCAAAGTGGTGGCGGATTCCTTGATCGAATCCCTGTAGTGACGAAAAATATCATTATTGTCAATTTGTTGTTTTGGTTAGCAAGCATTTCTTTGCCCAAAATAGGTGTAAACTTGGTGGAGATCTTGGGGTTGCATTTCCCTGGAGCGAAAGACTTCTATGCGTTCCAATTTATATCTTATATGTTTATGCACGATACGCATTCATTTTCCCATGTGTTTTTCAACATGTTCGCCGTCTATATGTTCGGACGTGTATTGGAACAAGTTTGGGGACCGAAGCGTTTCTTTATATATTATATGGTGACGGGAATAGGAGCAGGAATCGTACAAGAGCTGACTTGGTTTTATAGTTTGAAAAATGTGGTTTTTGCTTCCCAGGACTTGGTTAACATCGGAGGCGGACAAATTCTTGACAAATCGGTATTCTATAATCTGTTTGTGACAATAGGTGCATCAGGATCTGTGTTTGGAATCCTTTTGGCTTTTGGTATGTTGTTCCCCAATGTACCTCTGTATTTGATGTTTGTCCCGATTCCGATTAAAGCAAAATATTTTGTTGTATTCTATGGCTTGGCAGAGTTGACGATGGGAGTGGCAAACTTCAGTGGCGATTCTGTTGCCCATTTCGCACACTTGGGCGGTATGCTGTTTGGTTTTATAATGATTCGTATGTGGAAAGCAAAAGACAGGAATAATGGACGGTATTTTTACTAATTTGAAGAATCGGTTCGCAGAAGGCGACATGCTGACAAAACTCCTGTTTATCAATGTCGGTGTGTTTTTGTTTGTACGTTTGGTTGATGTGCTTCTTTTGCTTTTCTTTAATCATTCTTTCTCTTTCTGGATGCGTTATTTGGAATTCCCCTCTTCTCCGAGGATGTTCTTGACTCAGCCGTGGAGCCTTTTGACATATATGTTCCTACATTTCGATGTATTACATATTTTATTTAATTTGCTTTGGCTTTATTGGTTTGGTAAGTTGTTCGTCAATTATTTCGATTCTCGTAGACTCTGTGGCGTTTACTTGTTGGGAGGAATGTTTGGTGCGCTTCTATTTATGGCGGCATACAACCTATTCCCTTACTACACTTCATCCATGTATGACAGCTATCTTTTGGGAGCGTCCGCTTCGGTTATGGCAGTAGTGTTCGGCATTTCTTTTTACGCTAAAGAAGAAGAGGTAATGCTTTTCTTGTTTGGCCGTATCAAAATATATTACTTGGCATTGTTGACTTTGCTACTCGATTTGCTCTCAATCACATCTGGAAATGCGGGCGGTCATTTGGCTCATATCGGAGGTGCATTGTTCGGAATATGGTTTGCCGTGCAGATGCGAAAGGGGAAAGACTTGACACGTCCATTCAATCGGTTGATGGATAAATTGGTGGATATGTTTTCACGTAAACCTAAGATGAAAGTGACGTATAAGCGGACGGAAACAGATTATGAATATAACGAACGCAAGCAACGAGAGATGGCAGATATTGACAGAATATTGGATAAACTGAAAAAATCCGGTTACCAAAGCTTGTCGTCTGAAGAAAAAAAACAGTTGTTTGATGCCAGTAAGAAATAAAAGGATATGAAATGGTTGAGATTCTTGTTCCATTCGTTGGTGATGACAATTCACGCAGGTGTAGTTGTCCTCTTTCTTCTTTCTGCCTTTTCGGACAGAATCTCCCCAGAAACTTCTACTTTGTTTGCTTATTTAGGACTGGGTTTCCCTATCTTTTGTTTGCTGAACTTATGCTTTACCTTTTATTGGTTGTTTACGCGCGAATGGAAATACATTTGGGTGGGCTTGCTTGCATTCCTTTTTACGTGGGGACAGATAAAACTCTATTTTCCTCTTCATTCGCCCACGACTAATATTCCGGAAAATAATTCTATCAAGCTGTTGACTTATAATATCATGGCATTTGGATATAAGTCACATTCCGAATCCAAACCGAATTCGACCATCCAATATTTGGTGCAATCGGGAGCTGATATCATTTGTTTGCAGGAATATGCGGAAGATTCGCAAGAGAAGTATCTGACTAAGAAAAAGATTTATAATGAACTAAAAATGTATCCTTACCGCTCAATTTTCTACTTTAATAAAACAGGAAGAATCAAACAAGGGATTGCTGTGTTCTCGAAATATCCGATTTCAAAAAGTGAAAGAATAGCTTACAAAAGCCAATATAATGGTTCGGCTATGTGCCAGATTAAAGTCAAAGGCAAGATATTGACGGTTGTGAACAATCACTTGGAGTCTTTTAAACTGACCTCTGAAGACCGTTCGCGTTATTCTTCTTTCTTAAAGGAGATGGATTCGGGCAATTTCGAAATGCTTAAAGGTACGATAAACCAGAAATTAGGACCTGCTTTCCAAATCAGGGCGGAACAAGCCCGTACGATTGCGCAGTTTTGTGATACTGTCAAGACCGATTATTTAGTTGTTTGTGGCGATTTCAATGATACTCCTATTTCGTATGCTCATTATACGATACAAAATAACTTGATTGATGCTTTTCCTGAATCTGGAAGGGGCATGGGGATTTCGTATAATGAAAATTGCTTTTGGTTTCGTATCGACCATATCCTGCATTCAAAGAATATGCGTTCGTATAATTGCACGGTCGATAAAGTGAACAACTCCGATCATTATCCCATGTGGTGTTACTTACAGCTTCTTTGAGTAGCTACGACAAATGGAAACTTTTTTAGGACATCAAAGTGGTTTCATGATAAGACGAAGAAAATGAGTGACGAGGTTTGGATAATTCCTCATAAGAAGTCTCTATACATAGTGTAAGGTTTTCCACGTAGAAGATGATATTCTGTTAAAAAAAACTATTTTAGTCGATAATTTTTTATTTACTCTTTGAATAATTTATGTAAACAATTATATTTGCCGTGAAAACGTGAAAAATGCTTTCGAGCTTTTCCGCGAAAAACACATTAGAGTGCTAATCTGTAAAATTTATAATTATGACATTAACTAGAAGATCATTCCTTCAAAGAGGTGCTGCAGCAGCCGCTGCTTTTACAATTGCCCCTAACACTATTTTGGGCAAAAGCCATGGATATACAGCTCCGACAGACAAATTGAACATTGCAGCTGTAGGTATTGGTGGTATGGGTAATGCTAACTTGAAAAACATGGAAAAGACAGACAACATCGTAGCGTTGTGTGATGTTGACTGGAGATATGCAAAGCCTGTATTCGACCGTCATCCGAATGCAAAGAAGTATTACGACTATCGTAAGATGTATGATGAAATGGGTAAGTCTTTCGATGCTGTTATGATTGCAACAGCTGACCATACTCACGCTATCATCACAGCTGACGCAATGACTATGGGTAAACACGTTTATACTCAGAAACCATTGACTCACTCAGTTTACGAATCTCGTTTGTTGACAAACTTGGCTAAAGAATATAAAGTAGCTACCCAGATGGGTAATCAAGGTTCTTCTTTGGAAGGAACAGACTTGGCTTGCGAATGGATTTGGAATGGTGAAATTGGTGAAGTAAGAAAAGTAGAATGTGCTACTAACCGTCCGATTTGGCCGCAAGGTTTGAACGCTCCTGAAAAAGTTGACAAAGTTCCGAAGACATTGAACTGGGATTTGTTCTGTGGTCCTCAGGAAGTAATACCTTACAATTCTATTTATCATCCTTGGAACTGGCGTGGATGGTGGAGATTCGGTACAGGTGCATTGGGTGATATGGCTTGCCATATTTTGCACCAGCCGTTTAAGGCATTGAACTTGGGTTATCCGACAAAAGTTCAAGGTTCATCAACTATGTTGTTACAGGATTGTGCTCCAACTGCACAGCATGTAAGAATGATTTTCCCGGCTCGTGATAACATGCCGAAGGTGGCTATGCCGGAAGTTGAAGTTCATTGGTACGATGGAGGCTTGTTGCCAGATCGTCCAGAAGGAATGCCAGAAGGTTTCGATATGATGAGTGAAGGTGGTGGTATCACAATCTTCCATGGTACAAAAGACACATTGGTTTGCGGTTGTTACGGACAGAATCCAAGATTGTTGTCTGGTCGTGTTCCTAACGCTCCGAAAGTTATCCGCCGTGTGGCTAATGCAATGGGTGGAGGTCACGAACAAGACTGGATTCGTGCTTGTAAGGAAAGTGCTGCAAACCGCATAGAAACTAAGTCAAACTTCGCAGTAGCAGGTCCGTTCAATGAAATGGTTGTAATGGGTGTGTTGGCTGTACGTTTGCAGACATTGAACAAAGAATTGTTGTGGGACGGTGCTAATATGCGTTTCACTAACATTAGCGATAATGAAACTATCCGTATTTTGAAGAAAGATGACTTCAAGATTGTGGATGGTGACCCGAAATTCAACAAAATCTATACGGATCCGATTAATGCTAAACAGTTCGCTGCTGAATTGATTAAGCATAACTATCGTGACGGTTGGAAATTGCCTGATATGCCGAGATAATCAGTTAAAAATAAATAGCAACAAAAATGAAAAAGTCAGTATTATTTGCTGGAATGGCTGCTTTTATGATGTGTTTGGCATCATGTGGTGGTAAGAAAGCAGAAGCTCCCGCAACAGATGCAGAAGAAATTGCGGCTGAAGCTGCAGCTCCTGCATACAAAGTGTTAGATTTGCCAACAGTAGATTTGTCTACTTTCCCGAAAGACAAAGATGGTTGGATTACCATGTTTGACGGTAAGACATTCAACGGATGGCGTGGTTATGACCGTGAAGATGTTCCTGCTGCTTGGGTTGTTGATGATGGTGCTATCCATATCAAAGGTTCTGGTAACGGTGAAGCTGGTGCTAAAGATGGTGGCGACTTGGTGTTCGCACACAAGTTCTCTAACTTCGAATTTGAATTTGAATGGAAAGTTGACAAGGGTTCAAACTCTGGTGTTTTCTATATGATTCAAGAAGTAGAAGGTCAGCCTGCTTATATTTCAGCTCCAGAATATCAGGTCTTGGATAACGAAAACCATCCAGACGCTAAATTGGGTAAGGACGGTAACCGTCAATCTGCATCTTTGTATGACATGATTCCAGCTAAACCTCAGACTGCTAAACCTTATGGTGAATGGAATAAAGGTAAGATTATGGTTTACAAAGGAACTGTTGTACACTATTTGAATGGTGATAGCCCAGTTGTTGAATACCATTTGTGGACTCCAGCATGGAAAGAAATGTTGGATAACAGTAAGTTCAGCAAAGATAAATGGCCTTTGGCTTACGAATTGTTGATAAACTGCGGTGGTGAGAACAAGGAAGGTTTCATCGGTTTGCAAGACCATGGAGACAACGTTTGGTTCCGTAATCTTCGAATCAAAGTGTTAGATTAATAATTGTCCTAATCATTATAAAAGGCGTGTTTCATTTAAGCACGCCTTTTTTATGCTCTAAAACGGGAATTATGTAAATTTTGTCCCGTAAAATTTGCAGGAATAAAAAATATTAGTACCTTTGCAGTGCATTTAAGAAATGACGCACTTTGGAAGTGTGGGTGAGTGGCTGAAACCACCAGTTTGCTAAACTGACGTACGGGTAACCGTACCGGGGGTTCGAATCCCCCCGCTTCCGCAACAAAAGGGGAAAGACTGAAAAGTTTTTCTCCTTTTGTCGTCTATACCCGTTTATTCGTAAATAAATAATAGTAAAGAGCCAAGAAAACAGGAATAATGAATTATCTTTGTAAATAGTCTATTTAGGAATGTAAAATGGAAAGTCTTCGTTTGACTTGTATAAATCTGAATTTAATGAAGATTTAATTGTTTCAAAGCAAAGTCGTATGGCGTTGGATCTTAATAAAAGAGCAGTTACTTTTCTTCCCGGTGTGGGTCAGCGGAAAGCGGAAGTCCTACAAAAAGAGGCAAACATTGTTTCTTATGAAGATTTGTTGTACTATTTCCCATACAAATACATGGATAGAAGCCGTTTCTACAATGTATCTGAGATTTCCGGTGCTATGCCTTACATCCAATTAAAAGGGAGAATTCTATCTTTTGAACATCTGGGGGAGGGTTCTGCCAAACGATTGATAGGCAAATTTTCGGATGGAACCGGGACTGTTGATTTAGTATGGTTCAAAGGATTGAGCTTTGTGTTGTCGAAATTAAAGACGAATGAAGAGTACATTGTTTTTGGGAAACCAACCGAATTTGGACGGGCTTATAACATCGTGCATCCTGACGTTGATTCCCTTGAAGACGCAGACCAAATAGCTTCTGGCTTTACCCCTCTTTATAATACAACCGAAAAGATGAAAAGAGCTTTTCTGAATTCGAGGGCAATCCAAAACTTACAATACACGCTCCTTAGTAATATTAATTGGCAAATCCCTGAAATTTTGCCTCCTTATTTGGTTGAAAAGACGCATTTAATGCCTTTAGCTGAGGCATTGAGGAATATCCATTTTCCAAGTAATATCAACTCTTTGAGAAATGCGCAACTTCGTTTGAAGTTTGACGAACTGTTTTATATCCAATTAAAAATGCTTCGTTCTGCCAACCAGCGTTCAAGGTCGTTGCAGGGAATCGTATTCACTATAGTTGGAGATTATTTTAATACCTTTTATAAAGAGTATTTGCCGTTTGAATTGACGAATGCTCAAAAGCGGGTGGTTCGTGAAATACGAATGGATATGAAAAGTGGCAAACAGATGAACCGTTTGTTGCAAGGGGATGTTGGAAGTGGTAAAACATTGGTTGGCTTGTTATCCATGCTGTTGGCTTTAGACAACCATTGTCAAGCTTGTATGATGGCTCCTACGGAAATATTGGCGAACCAGCATTATGCCACAGTCAAATCTTTCCTCAAAGATATGGATGTGAAAGTTGCATTGTTGACAGGGGCGACGAAGAAGAGAGAAAGGGACAAGATATTACCCGCTATTGCAAATGGTGAGATACAAATAGTGATAGGCACGCATGCACTGATAGAAGACACGGTTGTCTTCTCATCTTTGGGATTGGCCATTATAGACGAACAGCATCGTTTCGGTGTGGAACAACGTTCCAAATTGTGGCGGAAAAACACGCAGGTCGTACCGCATGTGTTAGTAATGACTGCCACTCCGATTCCGAGAACGCTTGCGATGACCCTTTATGGAGATTTGGATGTCTCCGTTATTGATGAGTTGCCTCCAGGCAGGAAACCAATCAAGACCATACATCTTTATGATAATAGGAAAGCCGATCTCTTTGACTTTTTGCGTAGCGAAATACGTAAAGGAAGGCAGGTGTATGTTGTTTATCCATTGATAGAAGGAAATGAAAAGCTGGATTATAAAAGTTTAGAAGATGGTTTTGATGTTTTCCAAGATGTATTCAGCGAATATAAAGTATGTATGGTTCATGGGAAGATGAAGGCTGCCGAGAAAGATTTAGCCATGCAGCAGTTTGTTTCCGGTGAAACACAAATCTTGTTGGCTACTACAGTAATTGAGGTCGGGGTAAACGTCCCTAATGCATCAGTGATGGTTATTGAGAGTGCGGAGCGCTTCGGGTTATCCCAACTCCATCAATTGCGTGGACGAGTAGGAAGAGGTGCTGAACAATCCTTCTGCGTATTGGTTTCATCCTATAAATTAAGTACTGATATGCGAAAAAGGTTAGAGATAATGGTTAATAGTAGCAATGGCTTTGAGATTGCCGAGGCTGATTTGCGTTTGAGAGGGCAAGGGGACTTGGAAGGAACTCGTCAGAGCGGTGAAGGATTGAACTTGAAAATTGCTAACTTAGCATCCGATGGGCAAATTTTACAATTTGCCAGAGATATGGCGATTGAAGTGTTAGATTGTGATCCCGACTTATTGTCCGAAAGTAACCAGATTTTGAACAAAAGGCTGAAGATATTGTACGAAAACAAATTGAACTGGGGAATTATAAGCTAAACATGTTGTAAAACATATTGTTATTAAAATGTTGAATTGTAGTTTATTAGCTTATGGTTTTAAGAATAGTTTAATTACGAGATGCATTTTTTTTCGAATTTATTTTGAGGGAAAAATGAAAATTCCGAACTTTGAAAGGTTCGGATTTCTTGAGGATTGTCAAGGAATAATACTCTTTTTGATAAAATGTAAGCTTGAATTCAAATAAGATGACAATTAAATCAATATTATCAGTATGTTTCGGTCTGTTGATGTTCCCTTCAATAAATGCTGATGCCCAAGTAAAGAAGGCGAAAACTACAGTGACTGTTGAACGTGCCAATACTGTAATGGAACAGAATGTATCAGAGTTAATGGCTGACCGTGTCGGCTTCAGGAAAGATATTGGCATGAGCAAACTGTCTGAAGCAACAATTAAAGCTGAAGAAGCTCGCGAATCTTTACTTTTCCCTGCCGATGAATTATATGGCTCCAATTGGAATACTCAATGGGTAGACCCTTACAGAGGGGAAAAAAATATTACCTTCCCAGATTCATGTGTGATTGATTGCTCCTCTTTCTATTACCCAATAGATTCAGTTGTTCGTATCACATCAAAATATGGTCCTCGCAGGCGTCGTATGCATCGAGGCATAGATTTAAAAGTCTACAAAGGCGATACCATTCGTGCTGCATTTGATGGAAAAGTGAGAATTCGGAATTTTGAACGTCGTGGGTATGGATATTATATCGTAATTCGCCATCCGAATGGCCTAGAAACAGTTTATGGTCATTTGTCCAAACAATTAGTCAATGTGAATGATATTGTTCATGCCGGAGATCCTATCGGATTAGGCGGAAATACAGGCCGTTCTACAGGCTCTCACCTCCATTTTGAAACTCGCTTCTTAGGAAAGGCTATCAATCCTGCTGAAATTATAGATTTTGAAAACGGTGTACCTATTCAGGATGAATATGTGTTCCGTAATATCCGCATCAATGGTCGTAAAAGTAATATTTATACTTCATCGGATGACCAATTGGTTTATCATCGGGTTAAATCTGGTGACACTTTAGGGAAAATAGCAAGAATGTACGGCACGACAGTTGGAGAATTATGTCGCTTGAATGGAATCAAATCGACAACTATCCTCCGGATAGGTCAAGCTTTACGTTGTTCTTCAAGTGGAAATGTTAGCTACAGTAGCCAACAGGTGAAGGAAAAAGTTAAAACGGAAACTCGACAAGAGATTGTAGCTTCTGTAAAAGAAGTTCAAACACCTCAAGATGGTGAAATTATTTATCATAAAATAAAATCCGGTGATACTTTGGGTGCAATTGCTAAGCGCTATGGTATATCCGTTTCTAAATTATGTGAATTAAACGGAATAGAACGAACAACTATTTTAAAGTTGGGTCGTTCACTTCGTTGTTCCTGATAAATTAATATCTTTTTGAAAACACGAAAAGCGGTTGTTTACGGCAATCGCTTTTTCTTTAATGAGTATTAAAACGTTTGAGACTTTGGCATGCGGAAGCTGAACTGCTAGTTTGAACGGTTATCTGTTCCTGAAATGGTGTTCATTATATGACAGGAAATGACTTGGCGAGTGTTTACAGCCATTAGGGAAAAAGTAACAAGAAGTGAAAATTTTTAGATAAATCTATTGTTGCTTTTTCATAAAGCAATTATATTTGTCGTAGAAATAGAAATTCATTATTAATCCTAAACATAAAATCATGGAGAAGCCTTATGTGGTAGGTATCGATATAGGCGGTACAAATACAGTTTTTGGCGTTGTTGACGCACGCGGAACAATTTTATATAGTAGTTCAATCAAAACTGGAAAATATACAGATATCAATGAGTATGTTTCAGCTTTGGGAGATGGTTTGAAAGGCATAATCGAACAAGCCGGAGGTCCTGATAAGATTAAAGGTGTTGGTATCGGTGCGCCGAATGGAAACTATTTCAATGGATGCATAGAATTTGCTCCTAATTTGCCGTGGAAAGGTGTAGTGCCATTGGCGCAAATGGTTAGTGAATACATTGGTGGTATTCCTGTTGCTTTGACAAACGATGCAAATGCTGCTGCTATTGGTGAGATGACTTATGGTGCAGCTCGAGGAATGAAAGACTTCATCGTTATTACATTGGGAACAGGTGTAGGTAGCGGTATTGTTATAGGTGGAAACTTGGTGTATGGCCACGATGGTTTCGCCGGAGAATTGGGTCACGTAATAGTTCGTCACAATAACGGTCGTGTTTGTGGCTGCGGTCGTCAAGGTTGTTTGGAGGCTTATACTTCAGCAACAGGTGTAGCCCGTACTGCTCGTGAATTCTTGGAAATCCGCAAGGATGAAAGTTTGTTACGAGATTTGGATCCAGATGTAATTACTTCAAAGGATGTTTACGAGGCTGCAATGAAAAATGACAAGATGGCTTTGGAAATCTTTGAATTCACAGGCAACTTGTTAGGTGAAGCGTTTGCTGACTTTGTTGCATTCTCAAGTCCGGAAGCTATTATTTTGTTTGGAGGCTTGACAAAAGCTGGTGATTTGATTATGAATCCGGTTAAACGTTCAATGGAAAAGAATCTGTTGAAGATATATCAGGGTAAAGTCAAACTGATGTTCTCTCAATTGAAAGAAAGTGATGCTGCCGTTTTGGGCGCAAGTGCTTTGGGTTGGGAAGCCAAAGAGGCTTGATAAGAGTTAATTTGTCATAAGGGCACGTTGGAGTAGTCATAAGCTATTCCGATGTGCTTTTTTCTTTAAATATAAGTATAAATGAATATTCATCCGTTACAAAGGTTTGTTTATTGTCCTGTTTGCGGACAAAAGTCTTTTGTTGAAAATGATGAGAAATCCAAAAGATGTACTCAGTGTGGCTTTGTCTATTATTTCAACCCTTCCGCAGCTGTCGCTTGTTTTATTCGGAATAGAAATGGGGAGCTTTTGTTGGTGCGCAGGGCGAAGGAGCCAGGTAAAGGGACTTTGGATTTGCCCGGCGGATTCATGGATAGATATGAATGTGCGGAGGAGGCTGTGTATAGGGAAGTGATGGAGGAGACCGGATTGGAAATACATGATTGCCGATATTTATTCTCTCTCCCCAACGTCTATCCATACGAAGGCTTTGAAGTGCATACCGTTGATTTGTTCTTTGAATGTTTTGTGGATGAAATGGTAAAAGCACATGCTGCTGATGATGCAGCAGAAATAATCATACAAAAACCTATGGAGCTTTCTCCTGAAAACTTTGGATTGCATTCTATCCGCAAGGCCGTCCAAATGTATAAATTACACCAAGATTAAGATAGCAAGTCTGGAATAATTCCTTTTTTCTGATAATTATGATATTTTTCGATAATTTGTTCTATATTTGTGGAAATAAAGAATGAAATGTATATGAGAAGAACAGTTATATTCGCATTGGGTTTGCTGGCAAGCATTGTTTCAGTATTTGCTCAGGTAGAGTTTGGTGTCCGTTTGGGTGGTGCATATTCATCGCTGGTTCAACGTTTGGACAAGACGTATGAATCCGGAGGTAGAATAGGATTTAGTGTGGCAGGATTGATGCAGTTACCTATATATAAAGGCTTGTCTTTCGTTCCGGAAGTCGGATTGATATATCAAGGTGGTGACTATTATTCATATCCGACAGATGAAGGAATGACAACCCATAATATGTATAAGTATTATTCTTTACAGGTCCCGTTAGATTTGGCATATACATTTAATATTTCAGATGTAAGGTTATCCGTTTTTGCAGGACCGACATTGGATGTGTCTTTGGCCGGAAAGATGAAAACGGAAGAAACTGGTGTCGAATCAGATATAGAGTTTGGCAAGAAGGAAGAACCTAACCTCCGGACGATAGATTTAGGTATAAATGTAGGGTTAAGTGTGGAGTATAGCCGTTTCTTTTTCTCTATAAATAATGTGGCAGGAGTGTTGGACCGAAGAACAGTGAAACGTAAAGACGAGTCAATGTTATTCCAAAATAATGTAACCTTTTCAGTGGGTTATTTTTTCCGTAAATAAGTACTGTAAAGAAAATATTTTGAAAAAAAAGAGTGGAAAGTTTTATTATTCAATTATTCTGAGTAATTTTGCAAGCCGATTATTATCAAATTGTACTAAAAGTTTAGTTCTTAGAACTTTGTTATATCATGTGTCCGGTATGGCAAAGGGCTAAGGCGTTTTTAATTTATTAATTTATTAAACAACATTAAGCAGTGGATACTTTAAGTTTTAAGACCATTTCTGCAAACAAAGCAACTGTAAACAAAGAGTGGGTCATCGTTGACGCTGAAGGCCAGTCTTTGGGACGCCTTTGTGCAAAAGTAGCAAAGCTTTTGCGTGGCAAGTATAAACCCAATTTTACTCCGCACGTTGACTGTGGTGATAACGTAATTATCATCAATGCAGAGAAAGTTAATTTGACAGGTAAAAAATGGACAGACCGTGTATATTTGAGATATACAGGTTATCCTGGTGGACAGATTGAATATACTCCGGCAGACCTTTTGAAGAAAGGCCCGAGTCATCTGTACAGAAAAGTAGTAAAGGGTATGTTGCCAAAGAATCGTTTAGGTGCGAAATTATTAAGTAACTTGTATGTATATGCAGGTACAGAGCACAAACACGAAGCTCAGCAACCAAAGTCAATAGATATAAACTCTTATAAATAATAAAAATGGAAGTAGTAAACGCAATAGGTAGACGTAAAGCAGCGGTTGCTCGCGTATACGTTAGCGAAGGCTCAGGAAAGATTACAATTAATGGTCGTGAATTGGCTCAATACTTTCCTTCTTCTATCCTTCAGTTCGTTGTAAAGCAGCCTTTGACAACATTGAATGTTGCAGAACAATATGATATTAAAATTAACTTGGTAGGTGGAGGCTTCAAAGGTCAGGCTGAAGCAGCTCGTTTGGGTATTGCTCGTGCGCTTGTTAAAGTTAATCCAGAAGATAAGTCAGTTCTTCGTGCAGAAGGTTTCGTCACTCGTGATCCTCGTTCAGTTGAACGTAAGAAGCCGGGTCGTCCAAAAGCTCGTAAGAGATTCCAGTTCAGTAAACGTTAATTTTGGGTTTGTAAGTTCATTGATTGGCAAGTGGAGCTTATTTTGCTCTGAGCTTGAAACTCAAAAACTGATAACTGAAAGGATGCGTTTAGTATCTAAATTGTCTGGATTCATTTTGCAAGTTGATTTGTGGAATGACTACCGGATGATTGAGTTAAACAAAAGAAAGTAAACGAAATTAAGAAAAAAAACAATGTCAAGAGTAAATTTTGATCAATTATTAGAAGCTGGCGTTCACTTCGGACACTTAAAGAGAAAATGGAATCCAGCAATGGCTCCTTACATCTTCATGGAGCGCAATGGTATTCATATCATTGATTTATATAAAACAGTTGCTAAAGTAGATGAAGCAGCGGAAATTATGAAGAACTTAGCTAAACAAGGCAAGAAAGTTCTGTTCGTTGCTACTAAAAAACAAGCTAAACAAGTCGTTGCTGATAAGGCTTCTTCTATCGGTATGCCTTATGTTATCGAACGTTGGCCGGGTGGTATGTTGACAAACTTCCCGACAATCCGTAAAGCTATCAAAAAGATGGCTTCTATCGATAAGATGACGAATGATGGTACATTTGATAATTTGTCAAAGAGAGAAAAATTACAGATTACTCGCCAGCGTGCTAAGTTGGAAAAGACTTTGGGTTCTATCGTAGATTTGACTCGTCTGCCATCTGCTTTGTTCGTTGTTGATGTAATGAAAGAACATATTGCAGTTCGTGAAGCAAACCGTTTGGGTATTCCTGTTATCGGTATGGTGGATACAAACTCTGATCCTTCAAATATTGATTACGTAATCCCAGCTAACGATGATGCTACGAAGTCTGTAGAGGTTATCTTAGGTGCTATCTGCGAAGCTATGAATGAAGGCTTGCAGGAACGTAAAGCAGAAAAGGTTGATGCTGAAGCTGCTGGTGAAGCTGCTCCTAAGAAGGATCGTAAGGCTAAGGCTGCAAAGAAAGAGCGTACTAAGAAAGAAGATGACGAAGCATTGAACGCTAACATCGCTGGTAAGTTCGCTAAAGAAGAAGAATAATATAATTAAAGAAAGAATAAGATTATGGCAGTAACAATGGCTGATATCTCTCACTTGCGTAAAATGAGCGGTGCGGGAATGATGGACTGTAAGAAAGCTTTGGAAGAGGCTAATGGCGATTTCGATAAGGCAATGGAAATTATCCGTAAGAAGGGTCAGGCTGTAGCTGCAAAGCGTTCTGACCGTGAAGCTTCTGAGGGTTGTGTTTTGGCTGCTGACAATGGCGAATTTGCTGCTGTTGTAGCTGTTAAGTGCGAAACAGACTTCGTTGCTAAAAATGTTGATTTCATTGCTTTGACTAAAGATATCTTGGCTTTGGCCATGGATAAGAAACCTGCAACTAAAGAAGATTTGTTGGCTGCTCTGTTGGCTGACGGTCGTTCAGTTCAGGATCATATCACAGACCGTTCTGGTATTACAGGTGAAAAAATGGAATTAGGTACATATGCATTTGTTGAAGGTGCGTCTACTATTTCTTACATTCACCCGGGTAACAAGTTGGCTACTGTAGTTGCATTCAATCAGGCTGACGTTGAGCATCAAATGGCTCGTGACGTTGCTATGCAGGTTGCAGCTATGAACCCAGTTGCTGTCCGTGCTGATGAAGTTCCTCAGCATATATTGGATCAGGAATTGGAAATCGCTAAAGACAAAGCTCGTCAAGCTGGCAAGCCGGAGAATTTGTTGGATCGTATTGCGCAGGGTTCTTTGCAAAAGTATTTCAAAGAGAACACTTTGTTACAGCAGGAATTTATCAAGGACGCTAAGATTAGCATTGAACAATACTTGCATTCTGCAAACAAGGAATTGACAGTACTTTCTTTCAAGCGGTTTACTTTGAACGCAGACTAAACAGTTTTGTTCATAATAATTTGATTAAAATGAAGGGGCTGTGTCAAAACGAAAGTTTGATGCAGCCCCTTTAAGGTGTGTCAGAATTAGCAAAATGCAAGGCACTGAGG
>OLYC01000267.1_pt1 | contig 46206 bp, 36 predicted proteins | sample 1674271 | NCBI WGS metagenome assembly OLYC01 (sample SAMEA103958154, study PRJEB25191) | human gut metagenome
TTTTTTCTTAACTCACAAAGATACCTTTTTTTCATATTCGGAGCAACGAGTCACTGCCAGGACTGAAATTGCCGGACGGTAAACGGGATGGCGGGACGGCTCCGGTAAGGGTCGGTGTCCAGTGGTGGATTGGAGACATGACTGTCGGGACGCCTACATCTTTCACATAACAGGTGGTATCAGAATAGTTAAATATTAAAAAAACACAAAAATCTTCCGGAAAAGTTTAAAAAACATAAAAACCTGCATTGCAATTTTTAAGTTTCATAGGAGCCTTCATTGACTTCTACTAAATTCACGCGAAAAACTTGAATACGATGGACGTCTCTTTTTACCACATCTGCTCATCGGGGACATATAATTCCCTTATGTTCAGAAGCGATTCCGATTTCATAACCGGGATGAATGATCTGTTGGTTTGTGCCACGAAACATGACATTGACATTTACGCATTCTGCCTGATGAACAATCACTTTCATTATCTAGTTCGCGGGGACTATCAAAACGCCAGAAAGTTTGCTCAGCTTTACCTTCAACGGAGAATTCGCCTGATAAGAAAGAAATATTGCGAAATCAAATATGCCTCAGATATCGATTTGAGTATCAAAGTTATAAATAACCTCGAGTATCTCCGTGGGGTCTGCGGTTACATCCTGCGAAATCCAATGTCGGCCGGCATGAATGTCATACCGACTGCATATCCATGGTCATCGGCGAACTTGTATTTCAAGAAACCAGACAGTTATGTCCAGGAAAGACAGTTATCCTCATTGGGAATCCGCAGACAAAGAGAGTTGTTTTCCACAAAGGAACTTCTACCACAAGATTTATTCATTGACAATAATGATATGATTTATCCTGCACAGTATGTAAAAGTAACAGAACTGGAACAACTCTTCTTAAATCCAAGACAGTTTTCATTTTATCTTTCCAAAAACAATGATGTAGAGTTCGAAACAGATTCAGGTATTCTGAAATCCGTCAAATTTAGAGACGATGAACTTTTCCAATCACTTGAAGAAATCAGCAAGCGACGGTTCGATAGTGAATATAAGAACTTATCGGTCGAGAAGAGATGTCTTGCAACAATAGAAATGGCAAAAAAATTCCGAGTAACGACAACTAGGGCGTCCCGAATAAGTTCATTGCCACCTAATCTATTGGCCGAATTGTTGGGAAGGTAAATCAGACTGGACAATCGTTTGCGGACTGAGACAGAACGATGAGGTGACAATGGCCGGGAGAATGAATGGCGATGGATGGTAATGAGGACATGGACATGGATAGCAGATGGACGAAAAGGCGTACGATGGCAAGGGAGGCAAATGTCCGGCAGCTGGACGGCAGAACGGAGACATGACTGCCGAGATGCATCAGTTCTGAGCGCAAGACCGTGCCATGACCGCGGAGACGATTATCGACTCCAGTCGAAGCCTACAGAAATCTCCTTACGGACAAGTGGACAAAAAAAAGGAGCCGAGTAAATAAATAACATGAACCCAGAAAGTCAGACAAATAGATTTCGGGGCTTATGTTGCAATACGTAACTGCGGAGACGCTTACGGCGCGTCAAACCACCGGAAACGCGTCAACCCGTAACCGCGGAGATGCTTCCCCACGGTGGCGGGACGGCGCCACGGGCACACTTGTAACACATTGATAATCAAGCATTATTTAATTTAAGCGTGGATTATCGAACTTTTTTTGGCCGGAAATCCACACATCATTTTATAACACACTGAAAACCAATTATTTCCAAAAACGCATGTGGCACCGTCCCGACAGGGAGGCTGTCTTAAAAGCCAAACATTTCCCAGTGAGAATCAAGAATTCGCTTTAGGACGTGTATAGGGATACGTATTAGGAGCAAAGACTCACCGCCAGGACTGGAATTGCCGAATGACAAACGGGACGGCGCCACGACTGTTGAAAACTCGTCACAACGTAACGCGGAGACGCTTACAAAACACCCAAGACCTGACGATTATTTCCGAGCAGCCTTGTCGAGAGCCACAGGACCGGCAACACGCTGCATACACACCCCAAAAACAAAATGTACAAATTTTGATACATCAAAAAATGTTCATATTTTTGTATCAAAATTTGAACATTATGGCAGCTCCATTCATTTTCGGAAAAATTGCAGAAGGCAACAATTTCATTGACAGAGAACTCGATACAAAGAGATTGGCTGATAACTTTATGAGCCTGACGAATACAATCCTCATTTCTCCTAGAAGATGGGGAAAAAGTTCTCTCGTACATAAGGCCGGAAAAGAAGCCATGTCCAAAGACCAAAACCTGAGAATAGTATTCATAGATATTTTCAATGTCAGAACAGAAGAAGAGTTCTTCAGCAAATTCGCATCGGAAGTAATCAAACAGACAGCAACGTCAGTCGACAATATACTGTCAGCCGTCAAAAAATATGCATCTGCCATAGTTTCCGGACTCAGTTTTGGTGATGCAGCAGCACCCACATCTATACAATTTCAGATTAAGGAGCCAAAAATGAGCATTGATGAAATTCTTGACTTGCCTGAAAAAATCGCATCAGACAGAAACATCAAGATAGTAATCTGCATTGACGAATTTCAGCAAATCGGAATGTTCGAATCCCCAAAAACATTCCAAGCCACGCTCAGAAGCAAATGGCAACTCCAACAGCATGTTTCATACTGTCTGTACGGGAGCAGAAGACACATGATGATGGAAGTATTCGGGAAAGTGTCAATGCCTTTCTATAAATTCGGAGCCATCTGTTTTCTGGAAAAAATCGACAAAACTTTTTGGCCAGAATTCATATCAAGAGAATTCAGAAACACCGGAAAGAACATTTCGTCAAGTCAATGTGAAAAGATTGTCCAACTGGTAGACAATAATCCTTATTATGTCCAACAACTTGCACAGACAACTTGGCTTCATTGCCAGGCAGATTCATGCACAGACTCTGACATAGACGACGCATTCGATGATATTCTAAGGCAGCAGGGAGAACTCAACAGGGCGCTTACTCTATCACTTCCTCTTGCGCAGCAAAACCTGCTCCACGCAATGGCAGCAGGCGAAAAGAGCCTTTCATCGCAGAAAGTAATGAAAACATATAATCTCAAATCAAGTTCAGAAGTATCAAGAGCGAGAAAGGCATTGATTGCCAATGACATATTGGACGACTTCGGAAAACAGTATTCTTTCGAAGACCCGATATATGAATATTGGCTAAGAAATGTATTCTTCAACAATTAATCATATCTTCCACCGTCAGGTCCTCGATACGGACGTCGCCCAGGCCGTGGATTAGCACAAAATGAATGATTCTGTTTTCGGCTTTCTTGTCCCTGCGCATGGCAGCCGCCAATGACTCCGTCGGGAACGGGCAAGACGTCGGCAAGCCGCAACTAGTAAAATCTTGTTGAAGCCTATCACTCAAGGACTTAGATCCAGAACAGTTATTGTCAATGCCAGTCCGCGTCGAATAATAGCGCTCTGACAGCCGTGCCGCGAGAATTATCCCTATCGCAACGGCCTCACCATGCGATATTGCATTGACATTCAATGATTTCCTAGCGCCAGACATTGACATTGCCTCCCACTCGATCGCATGAGCGAAAGTATGCCCCAGATTCAGTTTGCGACGTTCGCCATGCTCAAATTCATCGCGCTCGACAACACCCGCCTTTATCGCCGCAGCCGCAGAGATAAGTTGCTGAAGTTCAGCACTATGCGCAGCTATAGCCAGGCTATGGTCAATGCTGCCGTGAATATCAGCCAGCACCTCAACAGCCTTCTCGTAATTGTTGTCAGAATTGTCAATGATAAATGTCTTCAGCAGTTCGGCAGAGCCGGAAACAAAATCCCTATATGGCAATGATTCAAGTACTTCCGCGCAGATAAATGTAAACTCAGGCTGCCTTATGACACCGAGGATATTCTTATAATTATCGAGATTCACACCGGTTTTTCCGCCGATTGCAGCATCCGTCTGAGCCAACAAAGTCGTAGGGACATTGGCATATCTGACGCCTCTCTTGTATATTGATGCGGCAAAGCCTGCCATGTCGGAAGTAATGCCGCCGCCGACGGCCAGCACCAGTGCATTCCGGTCAGCATCATTGACCAACAGCCACTTGCAGATATCAAGGACTGTCTGCATTGACTTATCCTCTTCAGTAGCATTGACATAAAAAATACCGCGGCAGCTTGGCATTGACCTGCACCCGGCGATTTTTTCCGCGAATCGCGCGACATTCCGGTCCGCGACGACGAAAACAGCAGGATATCCTTCCAGATACCCCGTCACATCTGCAATTTTCTGTCCGTTATATATTTTGCACTTCATAAAATCAGTCGTTTCGCAGCCGCTAAAGTTATCGATAATTTCGGAGAATCGGAAGGCTAATCCTGCCGACAAACGAGTTTACTGACATATTTTTAGGACCCGCCCGCCGAAAAATTTGGTAATTCGCCAAAAATCCCTAACTTTGCCATTCCAATTCTGGAAATGCCCGAATGGCGGAATTGGTAGACGCGTTGGACTCAAAATCCAATGTCCTTTAAAAGACGTGCCGGTTCGAGCCCGGCTTTGGGCACCGAAAAGGCCTCTCCGAAACCCGGGGAGGCCTTTTTGTCTGAAGGGAATGGTCTCAGCCTTGTTTGAGCGAAAGGACACTCTACCCCATCCCCTCTTTTGATTTTTTATTTTCAATGACAAAGAATATCTGAAATCCTCCGTCACTTCACTCCATACCTCATCGGCGCACACCAGAAACAAATCCATTGAATAATCTCATCATTTGCATACAACCAATATCAAGTGTCAAATATTTTGCTATATTTGCCTTGAACACGTGCACGCGCGTATTCAAGGACATATTTTTAATGAAAGTGTTTTCACTTTATCCTTGTTAGAAATCTGACAGTTTCAAATGCGAAAGGATAACGATGATTACGCTCTCACCTTGTATTCGGACATCAGGTGTACTCCACACCAATCCCGATACGGGTGTGGAGTATGGTATCGGTTATTTTCGCATGGGTTTTGTCAGAACCTCTAACAGATAATCGGAATCGGCTCCACACTTTCTTTGTTTTATAACCAATCACCGCATCAGGAGCCGAGTGAGGTCTCTATTATATTGATTATGAAAAAGATAATTGTCGTACTTGCAAGTATCTTGCTCTCTTTAGTCATGTTCGGCCAAGAGCACCTTGGCTTCAAGAACATCCCGATTGACGGCACAACGAGCCAATTCATAGCGAAACTGAAAGCTGTTGGGTATACAGTGGTGGGAGAATATTCGGATGACATCCGGCTTACAGGCACATTCATGGGGAAGAACTGCACCTTAAGTGTTAATTTCTCAGCCGTTTCAAAGACCGTACATACGGTATACGTTATCTTTGATAAAGAACAGGATTGGGCTTCACTTAAAAACGACTACGAGAATATAAAGCGTGGCCTGACAATCAAATATGGCAAGCCGACTGTTAAGGAGGAATTCAGAAGTCCATATAAAGAAGGAGACGGATATGCTTACATTGCATTCAAAGGCGGCAATGCGGATTGGATATCTTCCTTTACGACAGCGATAGGATACATTAACTTATATATTAGGGAACAAGATTATTCAAATATGACACTAATTATAAGTTATTGCGATAAAAAGAATTACGAGAAGTCGCTTCAAGAATTGGCGGATGAACTTTAATACTGTCTTATTATATTCCATTATTCACAACCAACAACTGCTTTTATGAAAAAGTTTATAACTACTTTAATTCTGTGCATTGCTTTCATAGGATGCTCTAAACAAGATAATGATGCAATCCAACATATCAGCAGGACAGCTGAAGCCGTATTGTTCAATAAAGAAGCAGGCGGTGAGACAATTATATTGGAAAACGCAACTGCTGTTATTGATGTGTTTGCCGACAACAGAATGATTGTACACATTAAAAATCAAAGTGGCAAAGAAGAGTATCATTTCACACTTAACGATGTGACTTTCGAGGTTGGAAAAGTAGATTTGGATGAAACGTATGATCCTAAAAAAATGTATGACATTGATTTTGTCCGCTCAATGAATACAAGTGAAGAGTATTTTAGATATTTTCCTGACTATAAAGGACATACTCTTATACTATGCAGCAAATATGGCATACGGTCAGTTAAATAGGATTGCATCACTACATCTGAGATAATCTCGATAGTCTGTCATATAGCCAAGCAAGATTAAATTAGCACAATTTCAAAATAACACATTATAAGCATCGAAATTCAAAATAATTCGTATCTTCGTGATATTATTTTTGTTAAAACAACATTGTTGACCAAGCAAGGCAGGTATCTATTCCTTAAATGGGTACCTGCCTTGCCGTATAGAGGGGCGGTGCTTGAACAAAAGAGAATTTGTCTTTCACATACTCAACAATAATTATCAACAATGCAAAGAAGACAATATTCCACAGTTGTCAAAATCTCCATTGGAGTGGAGGTTTTCAAACTTATTTGGGTGAAGGCGCACAAACGGCTTCGCTTCGGCAAGAGCCTCTTCGGCTTCCTTCATGACACCACCTACCTTAGCCAGCAGTTTCTCCTTGTTCTTAACTACGGAGCCTTTCCAGACAAAGGTGTTATGTTCGTAACAGATTCTATCTTGGTGCCGTCAATGAGCTGTACATACAGAGATATGAGGCCTTCATCATGAAGCAGTTTCACGACTCGATGAAAGATGTACTCGAAGCGTCCGCCAGCAAGGCTCTCGCTCCTGAAGTGGTGATTGTCCTGAAGTCTGAACGAATTCCTCTCAACCACATGAAGGACACGTTCCCCTCCAACAGAGAAGCCATGCGTCGCCCAGAATTAATGTTGGTCAAATAGGCATACATGATTACCTTGAGCAGCATACAAAGATGGCGTTCGTTGTCCCGCCACCCTTGTCGGTGGATTCAATTTCGCTGATGTCTAGATTGTCCAGGATTGTATTTACGGTGCAGAACAAATAATTCTCGGGAACGAAGTCGCCAATGCATGGAGGAGAAAGAAGAAAATCGTTCAGATTGTAATCTTTATATTGTAACTTTGTCATCGTAATGTCTACATGTAGGCAGACATATTATCGAAAGTATTTTCGTGCCCTTTGTGGGAAATGTGGAAATTTTCAACAACTCAGGACTACAAATGTGCTTACCGCTAGTGCTTTGGTGATGCAGATTGCTTCGGTTCCAGGAATAACACTCCATATCAGATCGAGCGTGGAGTGGTAACAGTAGTTTATTGAGTCGACGGCCTTCTACAGCCTCCTACAAGATAAGCAAAAGTTAGTTCCGCACTTTTATTTTGAAGTAGATGACAGACAAAAACGTCATTATCTTTGAATAATTATTTAAGTTATGAGAAAGAATTTATTTATCTGTTTTTTACTATGTTCTCTGACCGCATTCTCTTGTGGTCCTTCGAGCGATGAGATTAACCGCATTACTGCCGAGAACACCCGACTCAAAGAAGAAAACATGGCATTGATTACTGAATTAGAGCAATGTAAAAGTGAGTTGGAGACCCTTAAAAAAAACACCATCATGGCAGGACCTTCGACAACGAAAGGAAAAGAAGTATTGGGTAAGTGGAAAGCCGCTTTTTCTTTCGAGCAGAACAAATACTTCACGGTTGAGATTATCAAAGAGAATGAAAAGTATCAATCCAAACTTGAGTACTCCGATTCAGACAAGGTTAAGATTGAACAATTAAAGAAAGATGGTGATAAGTACTATGTTATAGGAAGTAAGGCCAAAGAATACTATCGAATTATTGATGGTAATTTACATTTATGCGATAAGGACGGAGACTTTACTACAGGTGCCGGCTACAAAGTCACCAGAATAATATAAAACTATCTTCAATATGGGCAATCAGACGACTAAAAAGAAGAAAGGTGGATGCTTTTGGATTATCATTATTGTTGCAGCGATTCTCGGTATCATATACGCACTCGGAGGAAGTGAGCCCACTCTTCAAAACTATAACGATAACTCAACCACGAACCAAATTCTCGCAAAGAACTACTTCAAGGACTACCTAAAAGACAATTTGAAGGATGCAAAATCATATGAAGAAGTAAATTATACATCAAACTATAACTCATCAAAAAGGTGCTATGAAGTGACACTTAAGTATCGAGCAACAAACTCATTCGGTGCGAAGGTGCTTGAACAGGCATCAGGTGATGTGTATTTTACTGACAACCAAGTCTCCATTAGGAATGTTCGAACAGAGTGATATCATTCAATACAAATTCTTAAGAAAATACTCTACGTAACGGTGCATCACTTTGTATTATGTCCTAGAGGGATATTGTTTTCCACACACTGCCATTACACTTAAGGAGTGTTTCCCAAATCGATATTGCGTCGGATTTAATGGGTACCTGCCTTGTGTCGTCTAAGAGGAAAGGGTTTCAGACTTGTTTGAGCGAAAGTACACTCTACTCTATCCCCTCTTTGATATTGCATTTTCAATGACAAAGGATATTGTAAATCCTTCGTCACTTCACGCCATGCCTCATCGGTGTACACCATTAAGAAACGGGGCAAGAGGAAAAACCCTGTGTTCCGCGATGTCGTACTTTTGTTATCGGGACGGTGCCACATTAATTCTTGCAACAGTTTGATTCGCAAGGAATTACAAAATCGCGTGTGGATTAGTGGCAAAAAAATCAACGGAAATCCACGCTTAAAATAAACGACTCTTGATTATCAATGTGTTACAGAGGGGGCCGTGGCATCGTCCCGCCTACCGGAGTTCGTCCCGACCAGATGATCGTAGAATTCAGCTGGTGGCAACGAGACATGGCCACGCAGATGTTTTTGCGTCATACTGATGTAGCAGAACCACCATGTGAAGGGCCCCTCTGCCTCGTCAAATGAATCCAGGGCATTGTCAATGCCAATACAGACGTGGCCAACCACGGAAATCTATGACATGTCGGGAAATTAGGCCGATTTTCACACCGCTCGCTGCTCGGCTACGAACCCCCTAAAGAGTTCAAGGATGACCCGTCATACTATAAACACTAAACCCCGTCAATCACTGCCAACTACCAAGTAGGACTTAGGCTTCGTGATTAACAGGGATTAATGATACATGAAAAAGGCCTCTCCGAAACCCGGGGAGGCCTTTTGTCTGGAGGAGATGCCCTCCTATACTATCACAAGAAAGTACTTATTCTACATCTTCGTATTTTACGGTCGCCTCTTCGTAGTCTGATACTACGAAAGTGCCGATCGTCCTTCCGTTCTCACGCACCGAAATTTCCTGACCAAGACGGCACAGAAGCTTTCTGCCTTCTGAAACTTCGAAGCTTATGCAGTAATTGGTCTCGTTCGGATACAGCATATCAGCACCACGCATATCTGAAATAGTCACACTGACATCATAATTATTGCAGAAGAACTGCGGCTTGTAGCCCGCAACCACAGGAGTTTTCCTGTCAGTTATGGTAAACGTACCATAAACCTTCTTGGCAGCTATAATCCTCTCCGTATCAGGAGAAAAGATTGCAGCACCCCTGCCAATGGCACTTTTGTCCAGTTTTGGAGACTCCACGTACATAAATCCCACATTGTCACCGGCCTCTGCATAATCAACAACTTTACGGAGCATCTCAATCTGGGATATGGTCAGATTATAATTCTTATAGGTGTCCTCCACCTGAAGAAGCCTGACCTTGTCATTGGTCCTGACAACTCCTGAACTGATCTTGGTTGTCGTCACAACGCCACGACCGGAAATGGTAAATATATCCTCGACAAACGTCGTGAACGTATTCTCCACTGTAACATTGAAGACAGCCTTGAGCTCCAGACCCTCACCGTGACATGTTCCGGTAAGTTTTGCAGTTCCGGCCGAATGACCGATGATATTCAAATCCGCATCTACAGTCGCAACCTCCGGATTCTCGGACTCGAAAGCCAGGTCATCCCAAATCTTCTCATATTCGGACCATATATAAGGCTTGAGGCTGAGTTTCTCTCCCACGCCGATTGTAGCACTGGTCCTGGAAAGTTTAAGATCCAAAGAAGGATCAGGATCAGGGTCAGGCCCCGGTTCAGGAATACTGGTAGTACCCACAGTCACCTCGCAAACCTTAGTGAAATCTCCATCCTGGGTATATACGGTAATCTTAGTCTTTCCGACCTTCACAGCCTTTACCAGACCCTTGTCATCCACGGTCGCAACACTCTCGTCGTCACTGTCCCAAGTAACTCTCTTATCCGTCGCATCCTCTGGCAGGACACTGGCAAGAAGCTGGAAATCATCCCCGACCTTAAGATCTATCGAAGTCTTATTCAAGTTGACACCGGTCACAGGTATCTTGGTCGTCTCCTTATCCTTCTTGCAGGAACTGATGGCGAGCACCACTCCCAGCGCAATCGCCAATCCGGTCAATAATCTCATTTTCATTGTATGTAGTTTTAAGTGGTTATCCGTGGCTTGCAATATTATGATAATGAGACCAACAATACAAACGGATGGCATACGTAATTATACGTAGGTACGTGAAAAATACGTAACATTTTTTCTACATTTGCAGAAACACCACAACCAAATGAAGGAAAACCGGGCCATCGACAACAACACCTACTTCGACGCCGTCACCACGATGCTGAAGGAAGGACAGGACATAACCATCAATGTCAGAGGCGCCAGCATGCTCCCGTTTCTCTCGGAAAGCCGCGGCGACCAAGTCATTCTCGAAGGAGCCGAAGCCGGCACGCCTGACGGCTGCGAAAGGGTAAAGGTCAATGTCAATGATATTGTCCTGTTCCGCCTCGGGGACCGATATTTCCTCCACCGTATCCTCAAAATCAATGACAATGACATCGCGGAAATCCAGGGCGACGGTATCCTCAATGCCAAAGAACATTGCCATAGGGACAATATCCTGGCCCGCGTCACCACAATAATCCGCAGCGGCAAAGACGCCATAAACACAAAATCATCCACATACCGACGAAACGTCAGGATATGGATGATTCTCAAACCATTCCGCAGGCCAATGCTATGGCTCTGGAAACGTCTATTCCTCTGATTCCAACACAAATACAGCGCTGTCATACACCTTTTTCAGAGGCGGATTCACGCCTTTGTTCATCAGCATTGACCCGGACAGGACCTTTCCCGAAAACCAGCTCGAAGAGTTGTCGACATTGACCTCAGCAATACGATAGTTCTTGTCGGCAGAAAGCCCGTCCAGACGGAACTGCGGAGCCGAATTGCGAGTGTCATAACTGATGCAATAAGCGAAGAATACCGCGCGCTTCTTGTCAGGAGTCACGTAAAGTACCCCATAAGCACCCGACTTGTCATAAGGAGAACCTATTCTGTACAAATCTCCGGTCATGATGATGTCACGATATTCCTTATAGCTGGCAATCGCCCTCTTGGCGAACTCCTTCTCACTGTCTGTCATTGACTTAGGCTGAAGTTCCATACCGAGTCTTCCGGCACATGCGATATCGAAACGGAACTTTATCGGAGTTATGTTGCCGGTCTGGTGATTAGGAACCGCCGAGACGTGGGAACCCATCTGGTTTGCAGGATAAAACAGGCTTGTACCGTACTGGATGCCGGTTCTTGTCAATGCTTCCGTATCGTCACTTGTCCAGAATTCATCGAAATATTTCAGTTCACCATACTCTACCCTTCCGCCGCCTGAAGCACAGGCCTGAATCATCACATCCGGATACTTTGCACGCACACGCTCCATCACATTGTACAATCCCTGTGCATACCTTACCCAGAACATCGTCTGTTCATCAGACGGAAGCCAAGACGAGCCCACATTCTCCACATGACGGTTGGCATCCCACTTTATATAGTCAATCTTGTCCGAGAGTTTCATCACATCGTCGAAAACGCCATAGACAAAGTCCTGGACCTTAGGATTTGTCATGTCCAGAAGGTACTGGTTGCGCATCGCAGTAGCAGCGTGGACATTGTCCTTGACAATCCAGTCCGGATGCTTCTCATAAAGCTCGCTTTTAGGATTGACCATCTCCGGCTCAATCCAGATGCCGAACTTGAGGTCTTTCTCGTGCGCATGGGATGCGATAAAGTCAATGCCTTCAGGCAGTTTGGCAACATTGACCTGCCAATCGCCCAGGCCGGCCTTGTCATTGTTGCGTGGATATTTGTTGGCAAACCAGCCATCATCGAGGACAAACATCTCAAGCCCCATGTCAGCCGCATCATCAATCATGTCGGTCAATGTCTTGGCATTGAAATCGAAATACGTGCCTTCCCAGCTGTTCAGAAGAGTCGGCACCATTCCATATCCGCTGTGCATCCAATAATCGCGGGCCCACCTGTGGAGATTTCTGCTGGCCTGGCCCGCTCCCCTGTCACTGAAAGTCCAGATCATCTCAGGAGTAGAGAAAGACTCGCCCTTGGCCAATGTATATGCTGATGCGTATGGATTGATTCCGGCAAGGATATTAAGGATGTTGAACTCGGTAAGTTCAAAGTTCAGTCTGAAGTTTCCGCTCCAGGCCAATGCTCCGGCTACAACATCTCCCGTGGTCTCGCTGAACGTGTCAGTATCAAGGCTTATCATGAACGCAGGATTTTCCGTATGTGTGGTACGGGTTCCCTTCTTGCTCTCTATGGTCTTTATCCCGTGTGTCAGCAAGGTATTGTCAACACGTGCCTCATGAGCCCAGGAACCATACAGATGTGTAAGAAGATATTTGTCTGCCCTTATCGGCAATGCTGACGAATAGTAGTTGCGCAATGTCACGGCACCTTTTTCATTGTTTCTGATTACAGAATGAGCCGTGATCACATTCTGTTTCTTATACGCAGTATAGACCAGATCGACTTCTACGCCTTCAGCCTTGTCTGCCAGATGTATGGTCGTCTCTGTTATATTGTTGTCTGTCAATGTCCTGGTCTCATGAGAAAGATATCTGAGTTCGGTGTTCAGATCCCCGTTCTTATGGGTGATTGCCAATGCAGGTTCGTTGAAGCCCCTCCAGCCCTGTGTAGGATAGGTATCGTAAGGAGCACCATGATTGCCATGGATTCCGCTCTTGAAATCAGAAAAAGCAGACGCATCTTCTATGGCACCGCCGAAATGCAGTGTATTCAGACGCCCGTCCTGCTCCACCCGGATAATCATGGAAACATTGTCGGTCCTGATATTGATTACAGGACCCTTTGCCTTGGCTGCACATGCCAGAAGTGCCAGCACGGCAATTGTCAAGATTTTCTTCATCGCTGTTATTAGTTCGTAATATGGTTAAAAATAAAAAAAGCCACTCGAGTGAGCGGCTTCTTGGAGCGGAAAACGAGACTTGAACTCGCGACCCCAACCTTGGCAAGGTTGTGCTCTACCAACTGAGCTATTTCCGCATTTTGTAATCCCTATTGGTGTTTCGGGATTGCAAAGATAGGTATAATTTCTGACTCTCCAAATTTTTTTGAGGTTTTTTTGCAAATTTCTTCAATTTAACTGCAGATTGCGGAATATTTACATAAAACCACCATGACGAGCCTATGAAAATACTAAACCTCTACGCAAGAACTGAACTCACGAAGGAAGCGCATGTCATTCTCGAAGTAGTGACGGAGGTCATTGACCTGCCACTTCAGCATCGCGATACGCTCAATTCCCATTCCGAAAGCGAAGCCGGAATATTTCTTACTGTCAATGCCGGAAGCCTCGAGCACGTTAGGATCCACCATACCGCAGCCGAGAATCTCGAGCCAGCCTGTTCCTTTACAGATGTTGCATCCCTTGCCATGACAGATGTTGCAGCTTACATCCACCTCAGCTGAAGGCTCAGTGAACGGGAAGTAAGAAGGACGCATACGAATCTGTGTATCAGGACCGAACATCTCACGCGCGAACAGGAGAATAGCCTGCTTGAGGTCCGCAAATGTCACATGCTCGTCAATGTAAAGTCCCTCAACCTGATGGAAGATGCAGTGGGCACGGGCGGAAATAGCCTCGTTTCTGAACACTCTGCCAGGACAAATTACACGGATAGGGAGCTTCATATTCTCCATCGCACGGACCTGGACACTGGATGTATGGGTACGGAGAAGAAGCGGATCCTCATGACCTACAGACACGAAGAAAGTGTCCTGCATATCTCTCGCCGGATGGTTCGGAGGGAAGTTCAATGCCTCGAAAACGTGGTAGTCATCCTCGATTTCCGGTCCTTCGGCAACATCGTAACCGAATTTGCGGAAGATATTCACGATCTGCTGTCTTGCTATAGATACGGGATGCCTTGTTCCAAGAGCAATCGGGTCTCCCGGAATTGTCGCGTCGAATGCTTCAGAAGATGCTGATGCTGAAGTCGCTGCAGCAGCTTTCAACTCCTCGATTTTGGCTGACGCTTCCTTCTTCAGGACATTGAGTTTCTGTCCGAACTCTTTCTTGAGTTCCGGAGCTACTGTCCTGAACTCCTCAAAAAGCTTGGTAATTTCACCTTTCTTTCCGAGAAGACGGACTCTGGCGTCTTCCACATCCTTCTCTGTCTTGCATTTGAGATCCCTGATCTCAGCAAAGAGCTGCTCTATTTCCTCTTTCATATATTCAATTCCTTAGTATGAACTGCAAATTTAATCAAATTCCTGTTAAGATATCCTAATGCAATGCACTTTTAGTAAACGTTAAAATGACATTGGCTTTTCTTTCTTCGCAGGCTGCGCGGTTGCGGACGACTTCTGCATCTTCTCCTTACGCTTTTCTCTGGCCTTTATGTTCTTCGCGGCTCCGGTTTTCAGATACTGGGCCCACTGCTCAGGAGTAAAAATCTTCTTGTAGGTATTGTCAATCTGTTCGAACCACTTGTCTCTCACTGACATATAGAGATCATAGTTCTCGACGCGGGCTGACTGGAGTTTGTTCATTTCGTCCTGAAGCGCCGTAAAATCGTGCTGGAGAGTGGAATCGACATAGAACACCTGCCAATATTCAAGTTTCAGAAGGTCTCCGAGACGGTCGGCCTCTTTGGCCGCCATTTCCTCAGGAGTCTGGACTTTCTGCTCCTCCTGCTCCTGCGCAAAAGCATTGACAGAACCGAAAATCAGCATTGACAAGATAATATACAGAAGCCTCTTCATAAGCAAGAATCCGTTTTATTAATTGCAGAACGTATTATTTCATTATATTTGTAAGCGGGACCACTACATCCCGTTCCGACAAAAGTAATGAATAATTAGTATAGAAACAAAAAACAGCATTGACTATGAAATTAAAAGCATTTCTCTGCTCGGCGGCGGTTCTTTTTTCCGCATTCGCTTCGAACAACGCAGAGGCATGTACAAATGTCATCGTGACAAAGGGAGCCAGCACCGACGGCTCCTGCATGGTATCATACGCAGCAGACTCGCACTTCCTTTACGGAGAACTTTATTTCAAGCCTCAGGCAGACTGGAAAATCGGGAGCAAACTACGCATAAATGAGTGGGATACCGGAAAATTTCTCGGACTTATAGACCAGGTTGAGCACACTTACAAGACAGTCGGCAACATGAATGAGCATCAGCTTATTATCGCTGAAACGACATTCGGAGGGCGCCCTGAGCTTGCGGACCCGGACGGAGTCATGGACTACGGTTCACTTATCTACGTGACACTTCAGAGGGCGAAGACTGCCAGAGAAGCCATCAAGATAATGACATCATTGACAGCCACTTACGGATACTATTCAGGTGGAGAGTCTTTCTCGATTGCCGACAAGAACGAGGCTTGGATTCTCGAAATGGTAGGAAAAGGTTCGAATGTCGTCAATGGAAAGAATACCGACAAAGGTTCTGTATGGGTTGCCAGAAGAATCCCTGACGGATATATCTGCAGCCACGCCAACCAGTCCAGGATTTCCACTTTCCCTCTCGACGACCCTGAGAACTGCCTCTACGCAGAAGATGTCATCGAGTTCGCACGCAGAAAGGGCTGGTATAGCGGTCCGGACAGCGAATTCAGTTTCTGTGACACCTATTGCCCTGCAGATTTCGGTTCGCTCAGAGGATGCGAGGCCAGAGCATGGAGCGCTTTCAATATCCTTAGCGGCGGCTGGTTTACTTTCGAGGATGAATCAGGAAAACTCGTCACCAAGGACGCATACTCATACATCGACTACGCTATGGGCCACAATGCAGAGAACAAGATGCCTTTGTGGATCAAACCTTCGAAGAAAGTCTCCTTGAAAAACGTCGCTGACGTGATGAGGGACCACTACGAGGGTACCCCTATGGATATGACACAGGATATCGGAGCAGGCGGCAACGCACTGCCTTACAGATGGCGTCCAATGGATTTTGAGTACAACGGAAAGAAATATACCAATGAAAGGGCCATCGCTACCCAGCAGACCGGTTTCTGGTTCGTAGGTCAGGCCAGAGGAAACTATCCTGATGTAATCGGAGGCATAATCTGGTTCGGAACCGATGATGCCGCAACATCTTATCTGACACCTGTTTACACAAACACAGACAAGATTCCGGGATGTTTCAGAGAGGGCAACGGAGACCTTCTCCACTATAGCGCAAACTCATCATTCTGGATCAACAACAGGATTTCCAACTCCTGCTACAGGATGTACAACATCATGGCTCCATACGTACGCGAGCGCATTGACAAATTCGAGAACGAGCAGATTGCAAAGATTCACGAAAATGACAACAAAGCTCTCGACCTGTACAAGAAAGCCATGGACAGCGCCGAGAAGAAGGGCAAGAAGACCGATGCATCATATGACGTAATGTCCGAGACCGGCAACGTCTTCCTCCCTGTCAGGAGACTTCTGACCAAGTACTCTGTCAATACTGCACAGCAGATGTTCAGAGAGTGGAAAGCATTGGAAATCACCCTCTTGGTCAAATATATCGACGGAAATGTGAAGGCCCAGAACCCTGACGGGACATTCAAGCATTCCGAATATTCGACAGGCATTCCTGAAGACCTCACCCAGCCGGGCTATACCGACGTGTGGAAAGAGGCTGTCGTCCATTTCCACGGCGACGTAATCGAGGAAAAATAAGGACACTGTCAATGCCGACAGACATTCCGCCAAGGCGGAACACAAAAAAGCGTTTCCAAAATCTTCCGGTTTTGGAAACGCTTTTCGATTATGTCACAGCGGATTACCCGCCATCAGTTACAATACTCTTTCGGCTTTGGCCTCATCAGGTCTGTTTCTCAGCACAATCTCGCCATCGGCGACATCAGCCTCCACGACAGAATCCTTATGCACGGTACCGTCAAGAATAGCCTTTGCAAGCTTGTTGACCAGTTCACGCTGCATCACCCTCTTGATAGGACGGGCACCGAATGCAGGATCATAGCCCTTGTCTGTCATATAGTCCTCGAATGCATCGGTGAATGATATCTCGACGCCATCCTCTGAAAGTTTGTGCTTGAGAGCAGCCATCTGGATATGCAGGATATCCCTGATGTCATTTCTGGTAAGAGGCTCGAACATTATGATCTCATCGATTCTGTTCAGGAATTCTGGACGTATCGTCTGTTTGAGCACGTCAAGAATCTTACCCTTGCACTCTTCGAGCATTTCACTCCTCTTGGTTATCGCAGAAGCCTCTGCTGAAGGATCCATTCCTTTGGCACCGACTTCAGGGAGCCTGTCCATGTAGTTCTGTATGATATCAGAACCGACATTTGAGGTCATTATGATGATGGTGTTCTTGAAATCGACCGTACGGCCTTTATTGTCAGTAAGCCTACCGTCATCGAGCACCTGAAGAAGAATGTTGAACACATCAGGATGTGCCTTCTCTATCTCATCCAGAAGCACTACGGAGTAAGGTTTACGCCTTACAGCTTCAGTAAGCTGACCACCTTCATCATATCCTACATATCCCGGAGGGGCACCGATAAGACGGCTCACTGTATGACGCTCCTGATATTCACTCATATCAATACGGGTAATCATATTCTCGTCATTGAAAAGGAATTCCGCAAGAGCTTTCGCAAGTTCGGTCTTACCTACACCGGTGGTACCCATGAACAGGAATGAACCGATAGGTCTCTTCTCGTTGGACAGACCCGCACGGCTTCTTCTGACCGCATCAGCGACAGCATGGATAGCCTGGTCCTGACCTACTACTCTCTTATGAAGTTCATCCTCCATACGGAGCAGCTTTTCCTTTTCGCTCTCGAGCATCCTGTTGACCGGTATACCTGTCCAACGGGATACTACATCGGCGATGTCTTCAGGGGTAACAGCCTCAGTGATAATAGGATCCTTAATGGCAGCCTGCCTTGTCTCAAGATCGGTAATCTTCTTCTGGGCCTCTGCCATACGGCCATAGCGCAACTCTGCGACCTTGCCATAGTCACCGCTCCTTTCAGCGGCCTGAGCCTGTATCTTGTACTCCTCAAGCTGCTGGCGGGCAGTCTGGATACCTGAAAGGATACCTTTCTCCTCTTCCCATTTCTTCATGAGGACGGCCTCCTTCTCACCAAGTTCCTTCAACTGGGACTCGATGTTCTCAAGTTTGAGGGACACGCCCTCTCGTTTGATGGCTTCCTTCTCGATTTCAAGCTGCCTGATCTGGCTGTTGAGTTCATCAATAGGCTCAGGCACCGAGTTCATCTCAAGACGAAGCTTTGAAGCGGCCTCATCGACCAGGTCAATGGCCTTGTCCGGAAGGAACCTGCTTGTGATATACCTGTGGGACAGGTTCACGGCGGCAATAAGCGCATCATCTTCGATACGTACCCTATGGTGGTTCTCATATCTTTCCTTCAGTCCCCTGAGGATGGCGATGGATTCAGCCGGCGTAGGCTCATCGACCATAACCATCTGGAATCTTCTTTCCAATGCCTTATCAGCCTCGAAGTACTTCTGATACTCGTCCAATGTAGTGGAACCGATGGTCCTCAGTTCTCCTCTTGCCAATGCAGGTTTGAGAATATTGGAAGCATCCATAGCGCCCGATGCCCTGCCGGCACCGACGAGGGTATGGATCTCATCAATGAACAGGATTATCTGTCCCTGACTGTCGACCACATCCTTGACTACGCCCTTAAGACGTTCCTCGAACTCACCCTGATATTTCGCACCTGCTATAAGTGCACCCATATCAAGCGAATAGACCAGTTTATCCTTCAAGTTCTCAGGAACAGCGCCATCTACGATTTTCTGTGCAAGACCCTCTGCAATAGCGGTCTTACCTACACCTGGTTCACCGACCAGGATAGGGTTATTCTTGGTCCTTCTGCTAAGTATCTGAAGGACACGCCTTATCTCTTCATCCCTGCCGATCACCGGGTCCAGTTTCCCCGCAGCCGCCCTCTCATTCAGATTGGTGGCGAACTTGCTCAGGAATTCCAATTTCCCGGAGGATCCGTTGTTCTGCATGTTGTAGTTATCCATATAATAAATCTCCTTTTTGTTTCCGGAACCACCCGAGGCACTGACCTCGGGAGCAGCAACACCTCTAACGGGCTATAGCCGTCTGCTCCGAAGAACAAACGGCTATAGTTCAAATTATATTCCTGAACCGGATTACTGACAATTTGTCATGTCCGGAGATTTATCTTGTCTTGTCAGATTATTACTCTGCCTCTGCAGCGTTGGTATCAGCCTGCTGTGCAGGTGCTGTCTGAGATGGAGCTGAAGGGAAAGCAGGCTGTTCTGTAGCCGCACACTCGATCTTATTGGTGATATCTACCTGAGCACCAGCAGTTCCCATAGTGAATGAAGAGATAACTGATACGATAACGATAAATGCAACAAGACCCCATGTAACTTTCTCAAGGATATTGGCAGTCTGTCTTACACCGAAAGTCTGGTTACCTGCAACGAAGTTACTTGCCATGCTGTCGCCTTTTCCGTTCTGAAGAAGAACTGCGATAGTAAGCAGAATACTTGCGATAACAACAAGACTAACAAGAATAGTAAAAACTATGTTCATAATGATTGATTATTTATCAATTTATCCAATTCTTTAATAAGGGATGCAAAGTAAGCACTTTTTTCCGGGAATGCCAAAATTAGTTTAGCATAAATTTTCCTGGCCTGCTCGAAATATCCCTGCTCAGCATAAATCTGAGCCAATGTCTCTGTGCAGAAATCCAGTCCCGGACCGCACTCAGGAGACTCCTGTCCGGCCTTTTTCTTTATCGGCTGAGGAACAAACACATTGTCTTCAGCTCTTCTGACTTTCTCATAGTCATTCTGTGAAAAGAAATCACCTCCAACCACATGTACCTTCCTGCCTTCGTTTTCCGCCTTGGAGTTCTCCTCACGTTTTTTCTCGTCAATATAGGTTCCGAGCAGACTTTCCAAATCCTTGTCGGCGTAATCATCGCTCTTTCCCTGCCTCATTATCTCGGCAATCATTCCTCTGTCCCCGACATACATCGCCTGGTCGGAAAACTGGGACACGCCCCAGGATTCACCGCCCATTCCTGCCATGCGCTGACAGAGTTCTTTCCTCGCCGCACCATACCACGGATAAAGATTGACAACTCCTGCCAACTCATCCATTGTCAATGACTTGAGATTTATAGCTTTCTGCTCCATACTCATTACCAGTTAGCTACAGTAGCATTGAAAATATCCTCGCAGAGTTTCTCGATAATCTCATCGCAGAGCGTACTCTCCACAGCATCAAGAGACTGCGTGGAGTCATAGTCGGCATAAGCGGAAAACGACTTGCTCTGGAAATCATCCTCCGGATACTTCCTGTTAGCAAAGTCAATGCGGACAGTGACTGTAAGTCTGTTCTGCGCGGCCACTTCATTGGCAGTCACCGCCATAGCCCTCACGTCATACCCTGTGACCGAGCCGGTTATCTCCAGGTCTCCGTCCATATCCACCTGCTCCAGACGGGTCATCTTGCGAAACTTGTCCTTAAGTGACTCGGTCAGGCTGTTGCTCAACGTAGGATTCACCTTGAGAGCCTTGTACTCGAAATAGTTTATAGTGACCGTCTTGACATCCGGCTGAATGGAAGTTCCTGTAAATGAATATATTCCGCAGGAGTGAACCACCAGCGCGGCAAATATCAATGACAGGACGATGCCTGTCAATGCCAAAATGCTTCTATGTCCTCTGATTATCATCCTTTCAATGCTTTATTCGCCCGCCTTGGCATCTTTTCCGTCCCTGGATATCTTGCGGTACAATGTCCTCTCGGAGATTCCGAGTTCCTTGGCGGCTTTCTTTCTGTTTCCGTTATACTTCTCCAGAGCCTTATGGATCATATCCTGATAAGCCTGCTCAATCGAGCAGTTGTCAAGCTTCTCCGCCTCCTTCACCTCCTCTCTATGATCCTGAATATCAATATCCTGATTATCTGCGGCCCAGTCAGGTTCAGGCTTGGACACATAACTTCCGCCCATGTCATAAGCAGGAGGGGCCAATGTCTTCCTGTCATCATGCACCGGCTCGGCGGCCTGACGGAAATTTCCGGAAGCGACAATAGCCTTCAGCTTGTTGACTTCAGCATTGAGAGCATACAAGGCCTTGTATATCTCCTGCTTTTCATCATCATTGATAGTGCTCCCCTCACGCTTATACTGCACCGGCATAGACTCAGCCTCATCTTTCGGCAAATACGACGCAAGAGTCCCGGCATCGACCTCGCACCTCGTGAGACCAGGCGTAAGCCTCTGACCCTCAAGCGCAGACACGGTATTGGCGACGTTCTGCAACTGTCGTATATTTCCCGGCCAGCGATATTTGGTGAGAAGTTCTATCGCATCGTGTGTCAATGTTATCTTGCTCATGCCGTATTTTTCAGAAAAATCCGAAGTAAACTTCCTGAACAGCAGATAGATATCCTCTTTGCGGTCACGGAGTGCAGGCATGGTAATCTGGATGGCATTGAGCCTGTAATACAAATCAGCCCTGAACTTTCCCTGTGAGACGGCATACATCAGATTGACATTGGTAGCGGCTATGACGCGCACATCTGTCTTGCTTACTTTCGACGAACCGACACGGATGTACTCCCCGGACTGCAGCACCCTGAGGAGCTTGGCCTGGGAAGAAAGCGGCAATTCACCCACCTCGTCCAGAAAAAGCGTACCGCCGTCAGCTTCCTCGAAATAACCCTTGCGGGCCTCGATAGCCCCTGTAAAAGAGCCTTTTTCATGACCGAAAAGTTCCGAGTCAATGGTACCCTCCGGAATCGCTCCGCAGTTCACCGCAAAGTACTTTGCGTTTTTCCTCCTGCTGAACTGGTGGATTATCTTAGGAATATTATCTTTTCCGACGCCGCTTTCACCTGTCACAAGGACAGTAAGGTCTGTCGGAGCCACAGCCACAGCCATCTCCAGAGCCCTGTTCAGGGCCGGATCGTTACCGATTATGTCGTACTTGTTTTTAAGTTTCTGTAAGTCTTGTGTATCCATATCAAGACAAAGTTACAAAATCGATTGAAATTATAAAGCCATGCCATCGAAAATCGCAAAAATATTAGTAACTTGGCGCAAAATTTGGAGAAATTTACAATTCAGTTATAAAAAACATTTATTTTATCAATCATGAGAAAGGAAATCAAATCATTGGCAGTCGCAGTCATGGGACTTGCAGCTGTCGCTTGTGCTTCTCCTGAGAAGATGGCTGAGATGGCAGATAGCGTTATCGTAAACTGCGATCCTTCACCACTTGAAGTTGTAGCCGGTAAAATCGACGCAACTGTATCTGTAACCTATCCTGCTGATTACTTCCATCCGAAGGCTATCCTCGAGGTTACTCCAGTTCTCGTTTATGATGGAGGCGAGGTTACCATGACTCCATTCATGTATCAGGGCGAAAAAGTTAAGGACAACTACACCGTAGTTTCTTCAGACGGCCAGACCGTTACAGAAAGAGTTCACTTCGACTATGTAAAGGGTATGGAGCAGTCTCACCTCGAACTCCGCGGTGTCGTAAAATACAAGAAGAAATCAGTTGACCTTCCTGTAAAGAAGGTTGCTGACGGAGCAAACACAACTTACATGCTCGTTGGTATCGGCGAGGGTCTCGGTTCAGTAGCTTACAAGGCTGACAACTACCAGGAGGTTATCCCTCAGACCGCTGAAGGCCAGATTCTTTACACTATCAATTCTGCTGATGTCCGCAGCAAAGAGCTGAAATCAGAGTCTATCAAGGATTTCCAGGCAGCTCTCGATGAGATCAAGAACAACGACAGAAAGACCCTCAAGGGAACTGAGGTTGTTGCATACGCATCTCCAGATGGCGGACAGGACCTGAACGCCAAACTTTCTGACAAGCGTTCTAAGAGCGCTGACAAGGCTTGGAGCAAGGTCGTTAAGGGCAAAGAGGTTTCTGATCCGGCTGTCAAGAGCGTAGGTCAGGACTGGGAAGGCTTCCAGGAGCTCGTTGCCGAGTCTAACATCGAGGATAAGGATCTTATCATCCGCGTTCTTTCTATGTACAGCGATCCTGCTGTTCGTGAGAGCGAGATCAAGAACATGTCTGAGGTTTACACAACTCTTAAGAAAGAGGTTCTCCCTGAACTCCGTCGTGCAAGATTCATCGCTAACGTTGAATATCAGAACTACACCAAGGATGAGCTCCTCAAGCTCGTTGAAGAGAACAGCGATGTTCTTGACGAAGAGGCTCTCCTCCGTTCTGCTACTCTCGTAAGAGACGCCAAGACAAAAGAGGCTCTCTATAAGAAGGCTGTCGAGAAATACAACAGCGACCGCGCTCAGTTCAACCTCGGCGTACTCTATCTCAATACAGACGACCTCAAGGCTGCTGAGAACGCATTCGCTAAGGTTCAGACCAAAGATGCTGACCTCGAGAACGCTAAGGGTGTCATCGCTCTCCGTAAGGGTGACCTCGCTGCTGCACAGAAGTCATTCGCTGCTGCAGGCGCTAAAGAGAACCAGGCTGTAGTCGATATTCTCAACGGTAACTATGAGAAGGCTGCTGCCGCTCTTAAGGGTACAAACTCATTCAACGAGGCTCTCGCTGATGTACTCGTAGGCAAACCAGCTGAGGCTGCTGCCGCTCTCAAGTGCCAGTGCCCTAGAGCTAACTACCTCCGCGCTATCATCGCTGCCCGCCAGGGTAAAGCTGCTGACGTCAAGACATATCTTGAGAAGGCTAGCGCAAACGCTGAGCTCAAGGCTCGCGCTGAGAAGGATATCGAGTTCGCTCAGTACAGATAATTCCAGATAGCGCTTTAGCGCTGTTCATCATAACGCCGGAAATGCAATCGTCATTTCCGGCGTTTTTTTGTACACTATATTTGCATATCAGAGATCAGGCCGGCCCGACACCGCAATCGGCAAACAGCTCTGTAGATGTAGGCAAACGATTTATTTTAAATGATGTATATACTGCTGATAATCAGCACGTTTGACAACATATCGCGGCTTGTAGAGCAGATACGGATAAATAAAATTAAGGCCGGCTGGATTAGCGTCCAGCCGGCCTTAAAAACTTATCTGTAAGCCTTATTATTTAGAAGACTTTGCAGCCTTTCTTTTTTCAATGAACGCTGTTACATCATACATCACTGGAGTACCGATGAAGATAGATGCATAAGTACCGAAGCAGATACCGAGGATCAATGCTACTGAGAGACCTCTGATGGACTCACCACCGAAGATTGCGATAGCAAGCATAGTAACGAGGGTAGATACAGAAGTATTGATAGTTCTGGTAAGGGTACTGTTGATGGCCTGGTTTGCATTGGTTCTCAAATCAGCCTTCGGATGCAGAGTCTTGTACTCACGGATTCGGTCGAAGATCACCACGTTATCATTGATAGCGTAACCGATGATGGTAAGGATCGCCGCGATGAAGGTCTGGTCAACGTCAAGGTTGAACGGAAGTATTCCAGAGAACAATGAGAAGAATCCGATGACGATGATTGCAGTATGTGCAAGTGAAACGACACCGCCGAGACCCCATGCCCAGCCGTTGAATCGAACTGCGATATAAGCGAAGATTACAAACAACGCGATAAGCACGGCGATGATTGCTGATCTCTTCATATCGTTGGCGATAGTAGGACCTACCTTGTCAGAAGAAATGATACCGTTAGGGTTGTCAAGAGTAGAGGTGAATTCGTCGAGTGTCATATCCTTCTCTGCGAAGAAGCCCTTCAATGCGTGATAAAGCATTGACTCAACCTCTGCGTCAACCTCGCTTGACTCATTCTCAACCTTATACTTGGTAGTAATCTTCATCTGGCTGTCACCACCGAACTGCTTAACCTCTACAGACTCGTTGAATTCCTTCTCTGTAGCCTCTCTTACGGCCTCAGCAGTAACAGGAGCGTCAAATCTTACTACATATGTACGACCACCAGTGAAGTCAACACCATAGGTAAAGCCCTTGAAGCCGATAGACAAGATGGCGATTACGATAAGAGCACCTGAGAACATGTAAGAGAATTTCTTCTTGCCGATAAAATCGAAATGAGTATGCTTGAGGAAATCCTTTGTAAGGTTGTTCTCGAAAGATACGTTCTTGCCCTTGGCAACTCTGTCGTCGAATATGATTCTTGTAATGAAGATAGAAGTGATGACAGATGTGATGATACCGATGATAAGTGTGGTAGCGAAGCCCTGGACAGGACCTGAACCGAACACGAAGAGAACGATACCGGTAAGCAATGTGGTTACCTGACCGTCGATAATTGCAGAGTAAGCGTTGGAATAACCGTCAGCGATAGCCTTTGAAAGACCCTTGCCTGCTGCAAGCTCCTCCTTGATACGCTCATAGATAATCACGTTGGCATCGACCGCCATACCCATTGTGAGGACGAGACCGGCAATACCTGGCAATGTCAATACTGCACCGAATGATACGAGTGTACCGAACAGGAAGAGGACATTGACAAGAAGTGCGATATCAGCAACCACACCAGCGCCGCTGTAGAAGAATACCATGTAAGCGAGCACCAGGAGGAAGGCGATGATGAATGAGATGAGACCTGCCCTGATGGACTCTGATCCGAGTGAAGGACCAACAACCTGCTCCTGGATAATCTTTGCAGGTGCAGGAAGCTTACCTGAATTCAATACGTTGGCAAGGTCAGTTGCCTCCTCTACTCCGAAGTGTCCTGAAATCTCTGAGTTACCGCCGGTAATCTCAGAATTGACATTAGGATAAGAATATACGAGGTCATCAAGAACGATGGCGATCTGTTTTCCGATATTGTCCTTTGTAAGACGAGCCCAGATAGAAGCACCTTCTGCGTTCATTGACATTGACACAGTAGGATTTCCCTTGTTCACACCCTGACCGCTGTAAGATACGCGGGCATCGGTAACTGCGCCTCCGTCGAGAGGAGCCTTTCCGTCTCTGGTAGCAGCCTTGATGGCAACGAGTTCGAAGATGTTGCCTCCCTGAACATACTCAGAAGGCTTAACTGACCACATTGGCCTGAACTCTGGAGGGAAGATACCTCTGACCTCAGGTGACTTGAGGAGTCTGTTTACCCTTGCTGTATCGCTACCCTGTGCAAAACCGATGCAGGCACCGCTTCTGAAGCCTGAAGGCTGGAGAACAGAAAAGAGCGGATGAGCTGCTCTCTGTGCTGCTGTCTGTGCGTCGCTGCTGTTGCTGAGCTCACGGGCGAGAACTGAAGAGTCCGCTACAGCCTCCTCTGCAGATGCTGTCAATGTAGAATCCTCAGCTGCTGTAACTGCAAGTGCAGCGTCAGCCTCCTGGAGATATGGAGCGATTTCAGTATTGTCATAAGTTGTCCAGAACTCGAGAGATGCAGTTCCCTGGAGCAGCTTTCTTACACGCTCAGGCTCTTTCACGCCAGGGAGCTCGACAAGAATACGGCCGCTGTTTCCAAGTCTCTGGATAGATGGCTGGGTAACGCCGAAACGGTCGATACGGTTACGGAGCACGTTGAATGAGTTCGCGATAGCGCTCTCGGCATTCTCTCTGATGACAGTAAGAACCTCATCATCAGTTGACTGAGGGTTGATACGAGAAGAGAGTTCATATGTTCCGAACACCTGTGCAAGTCTCTGACCATTGGAAACCTCCTTCCATGCCTGTGCGAACAGTGTGATGAAATCGTCAGGTGAGTTCACGCTGCGTTCCTTCGCGAGAGCGATAGCCTTGTTGAACTCAGGAGTCTTGTTTTCACCTGCAAGAGCACTCACGAGGTCTTCAAGCTGAACCTGAAGCATAACGTTCATACCGCCCTTAAGGTCAAGACCAAGGTTGATTTCCTTAGCTTTTACGTCTTTGTAAGTGTATCCGAAATAGACTTTCTCGCTAGAAATAGAATCAATGTACCTACGATTGTAGTTCTTTGCGAGGGAATCCAGGACATAAGCCTTGTCCACATCGAGGACTTTGGCATAGTCAGCAGACTGCTTGAATGCTTCTACCTGTTTCTCAGCATAAGCCGCTGCTTTTTTCTCCTGAATGTTGGTCACAAGAGTGAAAGACAACTGCCAGAGGCAGGCGATTGCAAGCAGAACCGCTACAAATTTGATTGCACCTTTGCTTTGCATGTTAATATGTTTTAAATTATATTTGTTTTCTATTGGTCGCAATAGAGTGCAAATTTATCTAATTTTTTCGTAGAAAGAAACTTTCTGCAAGTAATTTCTTAATTTTGCAGTGTATAAAAAGTCCTCGGGACCCGCCTGCAATCCGGCTCCGGCGCAAATCACGGCATGTCGGCTTGGCACAGCACCTTACAGGAACATTTTTCAGAAGGCATGATTAGAAAAAATATAAGCATCACAGCGATAATACTTGGTTTCGCGGCAGTTTCAGCCTCCGGAAATACTGTTACGGATTCATTGACAGTAAAAGAGCCGGTGGACCTGCAGAGACTCATCCACGTAACAGATTCATTGGCACGCAATTACAAATTCAGCGAAGCTGTAAGCCTCTTTCAGATAGCGAAGGCTTCCGCAGATTCACTGGACGCGATAGCCATTGATGAAGCCATGGTGACCGTGCAGAACGGGGAAAGCATGACCGGATTCTGCAACAATCCGACCGCCGTCGCCAGGGAGAGATTCTCCCTCAATGACTTCTTCCTGTACTATCCTCTGAAGGACAACAGCTGGAGACCGGTACCGAACCAGCTCGACTCGCTGGGAGGAGCCCCGTTCGCCAAGGCAGTCTATGTCCCGTCCGATGCCGAAAACATCTACTGGTCAGCCAAAGACTCCGACGGAATCAGAAACATCTACCGAAGCGAGTACAGAGATACCATCTGGTCCGCTCCGGCACTTATCAATGAACAGGTAACCACCTCATCCGACGAGATTTACCCTATGCTGTCCCCTGACGGAAAGCAGCTTTTCTTCGCATCCAGAGGACTCTACGGCATGGGCGGCTACGACCTCTATGTCTCGAAGTGGGACAAAGCGCTGGGAGACTGGGGGATTCCTGAAAATCTGGGCTTCCCTTACTCGTCACCATACGACGACTTCCTGTTCATCAATACCGCCGACGGCAAGTATTCGATTTTCGCGTCCAACAGGTCATGCTCCAGAGACAGCGTGGATGTATATGTCCTCGAATTCGACAGCATGCCTGTAAGAAAATCAGTATCCGATGCGGAAGAATTGAAGAAACTCTGCGAACTTACACCTGCCGCAGACCCGTCAAAGTTGGACACAGATTCGGTCGCCGCAGAAGATGTGAGAGACAATGAAGATATGCGCAGATATTCCGGCAAACTGCAGGAAGTCAGGTCTTTACGGGACTCCATATATAGATGCAGCACTGGCATTGACAATGACAGGAACAGGCTCTCGGAGGTTTCGGGCGAGGAAAAGAGCATGCTCGCGGCATCCATCATAAGCAAGGAGGCGATGCTTCCTAAGCTCCAGGATTCTCTTTCACGTGCCAGGAAGGAGCTACAGAAAATCGAAATGGAATTCCTCCAGAGCGGAGTCGTGATAGACCCGGAAAAACTTCAATATGAAGCAGATAGAGAGGTTGTCGGAGCAAAAACCGCATATACCTTCTCCAAAAAGAACATGGGCGCAAGACTCCACCTCGACATGGAAAAGCCGAAGGAGTCGTTCGACTATACATTCATGATTCTGCCGCAAGGCCGTTTCGCCGAGGACAACACCCTTCCGGGCGGACTCTGCTACCAGATCCAGTTGTTTTCAATGACAGCGAAGGCTACTGTAAAGCAGATCAAAGGCCTGAGCCCTGTCTTCGAAAGACAAGGGACCAACGGCAGGAGAATCTACTCCGCAGGACTCTTCCATTCATATAAGGATGTCCTTGCCAATCTGAACAAAGTCAAGAGATTAGGCTTCCGCAGCGCAATGATTGTCGCATTCCATGACGGCAAGAATATAACAGTACAGAAGGCCAGGGCAATGGAAAAGAGCATTCATGAGCTCTTCCAGATCAGAATCTTCCCTGCGGACGGAAACACGCTTTCTGAAACGGAACTCACCTCAGTAAAGGCAATAACTTCAGCAGATATGTCCCGAACCACTGAGGGAGGCATAATATCCTATATCTTAGGCCCTTATGATGACCGCGACGAAACCGACGCCACAGTTTCCGCATTGAGAAGCGCCGGCATTTCCAATCTGCGGGTAGAGTCTGCCGGAATGTCTGAGGCGAAATAGCGTGGCTCTTGCGTAACTTGAGCAAATATCATATATTTGTTGTCGGGGCGGAGCAATCAGTCTTCCCCAGTTAAAACGCACCATTATGGGATTTGTAATAACACTCATTATCCTCGGGATAATTCTCCTGTTGGCAGAAATCTTCCTGATACCGGGAATCGGCATCGCCGGCATTCTGGGACTCATCTCACTCTGCGGATCTTCATACTATGCATTCGCGTTCCTGAGTCCTATGGCAGGCGCCATCATCACTACAGTAAACATTGTCCTGCTTGCCGTCGTCCTTTTCTATGCTCTCAGGGCGAAGACTTGGAAGAAACTCGAACTGAGCACAGTAATCGACAACGCCCCGTCAGAGGCGAAAATCGGGCTGGGCGACAAAGGCAAGGCCGTGACAAGACTCGGACCTATGGGTACCGCAAGATTCGACGGAAAATCTTATGAAGTGACAGCTTTGGAAGGCATGATAGATGCCGGACAGGAAGTGGAAGTCGTTCATATAGAGAACAATAAGGTCTATGTAAGGGCCGTCATGCCGAACGAAGCCTTCTAACGGACAGGGCAACATTGACAATAGAAAAACTCAAAACAGAATACTATGATAATTCCTTTGATTATTTGGGTGGCGATAGCATTTGTCGCCTTGGTTATCCTCCTGTGGTTCTTCCCTGTGACATTGTGGTTCCAGGCCATCCTTTCAGGAGTGCATATTCCTCTTATCCAGCTGGTTCTGATGCGCTGGAGAGGTGTAAACCCGAACACCATCGTAATCGCGATGATTACCGGAACAAAGGCCGGACTGAAGCTCAAGTCAAATGAACTTGAGGCCCACTACCTCGCAAAAGGAAATGTGGTAAAGGTCGTAAATGCCTTGATTTCAGCAGACAAGGCCAATATTGCCCTCGATTTCAAGACCGCAGCCGGTATCGACCTCGCAGGACGAGACGTATTCGAGGCGGTACAGATGTCTGTCAATCCTAAAGTCATCAATACTCCTCCTGTGACAGCCGTAGCAAAGAACGGCATCCAGCTCATCTGCAAGGCCAGAGTTACCGTCCGCGCGAACATCAATCAGCTCGTCGGAGGTGCCGGAGAAGAGACCGTACTTGCCCGCGTCGGTGAAGGAATCGTCTCATCCATCGGTTCCGCAGAAAGCCACGCAGAAGTTCTCGAAAAGCCGGAGTCAATTTCAAAAGTCGTTCTGGGTAAGGGACTTGACGCAGGTACCGCATTCGAAATCCTGTCCATCGACATCGCTGACATTGACATAGGCAAGAACATCGGTGCTGTCCTCCAGATGGACCAGGCAGACGCCGACAAGAACATTGCACAGGCAAGGGCTGAGGAGCGCAGAGCCATGGCGGTAGCCCTCGAGCAGGAAATGAAGGCGAAGGCCCAGGAGGCACGTGCAAAAGTCATCGAAGCTGAGGCTCAGGTTCCTCTTGCAATCGCTGAAGCATTCCGCAAGGGCAATCTCGGCGTAATGGACTACTACAAGATAAAGAACGTCCAGGCGGACACTGACATGCGCGAAACAATCGCAAAACAGTAAGTCACCACAGGACACCGGATACAAGTCGGGGCGCTATCTCCAAAACGGAATAGCGCCCCGATTACTATTATAATTCAAGTTCCTAACTTGCTGGACTTGGACATGATAGCCTATGCTATCGTCTTTCGCGATACACTCCAAGTTCCGAGATGGCAACAGTGCTTCCCGAGCGGTAAACCCCGTCAGGAGCTGAAGTCTTGCGGGAATCAGTCACCACAATACGGACGGCATCACCATAAGTCTCCCCGAAACGCAGAATCGTGACACGGCCGCTCTTCTTGGCCACGACATCACCGGCATTGACAGAAAGGGAAGAACCGGCAGCATTGACAGTCATCAGCTCGTGCCATTCTCCATTGCGGCGGCAGTCGATGCGGTAGCCTGAAATCTCCGAGCCCTTCTCCTCCGTCATAACTATCTGATTGAAAGGCTCTTCCTTATCGAGGAATATCTCCAGATGAGGGTCTCCCTCAGCAAGGGCATTGGCAACCCAGGCAGACTCGAACTCGTCATCACAAGCAAATTCAGAAATCTCCATATCGTAGCTCCAGCTGCTGTCCGCACGACGATGTTTGGCAATATTCGAGGCAATGACAGGAGCGGCGCACCCGGAGAAGCGGTCATCGTCAGCCCTGTAGTCAGGTGCGATTGCCAATGCTGCCTTAGCCGCCGCGCCCGGCTCAGCCTTCTCCCACTCTTTTCCTATCTGTTTCAATGCCTTGAGAGCGTTCTCATCCATCAGACCGTCACGGTTCGGAGCGACATTGAGAATAAAATTGCAGTAAGCCTTTCCCATAGGGACAATATTCTCATTTACAAGCACATCCACGTTCTTAAGAGGCTCTGTAGGGAATGTGGTTTTCCAGAACCAGTTCTTCTGGATAGGATAGCATGACAGAGCCGGAAGCGCGTTGCTTTTCTTGTCAATCTTCTGGCCTGCACCCTGCTCATAAGACTTGATGTCTGTATAGAAGAGCGCGTCAGTCGGGTACTTCGCCGCATTCAAGTCCATAACCAGACACTCGGGCTGAATGGATTTTATCAATGCATATATTTCCTCGAAAGGAATCTCGTCGTAGGAAATCCTGCTCCACGGCGCGTCCCAGCCGTCTATTATCAATGCCGTTATCTTGCCATAGTTGGTGAGAAGTTCACGCAACTGATTCTTTACCAGCTCAGTATGCTCAGGCGTAATCCAGCCCGGACGAAGATGGGCATGGGTGTCAAGGATAGAGAAATACAGCATCACATCCAAGCCTTCGGCCCTGAATGCATCCACATATTCCTTCACGACGTCCCTTTTCAGAGGGCTGGACATTACCGAATAATCAGTGGTCTTGGTATCCCAGATGCAGAATCCGCTGTGATGTTTGGTAGTAAGACAGCCATAGGTCATGCCAGCTGATTTGGCAGCCTTGGCCCACTGGCGGCAATCAAGTTTCCCGGGATTGAAAAGTTCAGGAGACGCATCCGGGTCAGGCCAGTCTTCATTGACAAAAGTAGGCATGTTGAAATGGATGAACATGCCGAAGCGCAAATCCACAAAACGCCTCTGGAGAGCGTCCATTGACATTGACCCGACAGACTCCGGAGCGATTGCGGATTTTTCTGTTCCGGCTGCCGCAGAGGCATTGACGGAAGTCATCATCAGACCGGCAGCCGCAGCGACTGCCACTTTCAGAAATGGTTTCATACTGTAAAATTTTCGTATCAGTGTTATTGTCAGAGCATTGCAAAGACGCCAGCAAAAGACAGGTAAATGCAATCTCTGTATCAATGCTAAAGTTACGACTAAATTCCATATTATTTCAGAGTGCCGAAGAAAAATAAGTTGACGCGATTTCTGAAAGCGGGATGCAACGATTCCTCTCCGGAATTCATCTATGAATGGTCATTGTTCGGCAATTTCAGAGCAGTGAATCTAAAAAAATGCGTTTATGAGAAAAATCCTTCTGGCGGCATTGGCAGCAGTACTGACGGTGTCCGCACACGGGCAGAACAAGAAAATCACAATCAGCGGATACATCCATGATGATGCGACCGGAGAAACGCTTATCGGCGCAGGAGTGGTCGCGGCAGAATCGTCAGCCATCGGCGCGGTAACCAACGACTTCGGCTTCTACACATTGACGATTCCGGCAGGAAAAACCACCCTGAGTTATTCATACGTAGGCTGCAGGACAGAGACAGTCAGCATTGACCTCACAAGAGACACGACCATCAACATGTCCCTGAAAGAAGCCGACATTCTCGACGCCGCGACAGTGGTCGCCAGGAAAGATGCCGGCATCCGTTCCACATACATGGGAGCGCTGGAAATCCCGCAGGAGATGATTCAGAACACACCGGTCATATTCGGTGAGGCGGATATCATAAAGACACTCCAGATGATGCCAGGAGTACAGCCCGGAATGGAAGGATTTTCAGGCATTTACGTGCGCGGAGGCGGAGTGGATGAAAACCTCATGATGCTGGACGGCTCCCCTCTCTACAACGTCAGCCACATGCTCGGCCTGTTTTCCGTATTCACCCCGGAGGCCGTGAAGAAAGTGACATTCTACAAGGGCTCATTCCCGGCCAAATACGGAGGAAGAGTTTCAAGCATCGTCGATGTCCGCACCAACGACGGTAACGCAAAGGGCTTCCACGGCTCGGTAACCGCCGGATTGCTCTGCGACAAACTGCACTTCGAAGGCCCTCTCGGAAGCGAAAAGACCACATTCTCCATCAGCGGAAGAGGAATGCACACCTTCTTGTTCGACAAGATAATCCGCGCCTGCGGAAGCCCCGCGAACTACGCTTTCTATGATGTCAATGCCAAAGTGGCCCACCGGTTCAGCGACCGCGACAGGCTCTTCCTCTCATTCTACCATGGACGGGACTATTTCCGATATAAAGAGTCAGACAAAGGGACAGCCACCATCAGTTCAGGAGACGGCAGTTCCTATAAAGAATATTCAGAAGATGACGTCAAAGCTAAACTGAAATGGGGCAATATGCTGGCAGTAATGAGATGGAACCATGTCTTCAGCAACAAACTGTTCGCAAACACCTCAGTTTCCTGGAACAAGTATGACATGAACATCAAATCCGACATCCGGGAAATGGTCAAGTCTGAAAAAGAATTCTACGACAACACATACAAGTATGGCTACAATTCCGGAATTATGGACTTCGGAGGCAGGATAGACTTCGACTATACCCCTGTACCTCAGCATCTTATAAGGTTCGGAACGGAATTCATAAGACACGCCTACAGACCATCGGTGCAGAGAGTCAGGGAAATCAATGAAGACGGCGTAAAGAAGACGTTCACCGATGAAAAGACTAACATCAGCCCTAACGTCTATGGCTCAGAACTCTCCCTGTATATGGAGGATGACATGACTCTGGGCGACCACTTTTCTTTCAATCCCGGCGCACGCCTGAGCTTGTTCTTCGTGGACGGAAAGGCATATTTCAGCCCGGAACCCAGAGTAGCATTGAAATACTCCTTCGGCGAAGGCTGGGCATTGAAAACGGCATATTCCAGAATGTCCCAGTATGTGCACCTGCTGACATCCGGAGACATCAGCCTCCCGACAGACCTGTGGGTGCCGATTACAAAGAACATCAGGCCAGTCACATCTGACATCGTCTCGCTCGGAGCATATTTCAGCGGTCTCAAAGGCTGGGAATTCTCCCTGGAAGGCTATTGGAAGAGGCTGAACAACGTTCTCGAGTACAAGGACGGAAAAATGGCCTTCACCTCAGCCGCCAACTGGGAAGAGAACGTGGAAATGGGCGAGGGCCGCGCCTACGGAGCAGAGTTCTATGTCCAGAAGACAACCGGCAAGACCACCGGAACCGCCTCATATACATTGGCTTGGGCAGACAGACGGTTCAAGGACGGCACCATCAATAACGGAAACTGGTTCCCTTTCGTCTATGACAGAAGGCACAACGTCACCTTAAGCCTCATTCAGAAATTAGGCAAACGGGTGGAACTCAGTGCAGTATGGACCTACATGTCAGGCAGCAGGATGACGGTCCCTACAAGAAAATCCTTCGTCATCACTCCTGACGGAGACGCAACTAACGATTACGACTATGTGGAAAGCAGGAACAATTACAAGCTTCCTCCTACCCACCGCCTGGACTTCAACTTCAGTTTCCACAAGCAGAAGAAGCGTGGAGAAAGAATCTGGAATTTCGGCATTTACAATGCTTACGGGGCACTCAATCCGAACTTCATCATGTATGACGGCTCCCACAGCAAGAAGGACCCGACGACAGGAGAAGAGATAAAGACCCCGGCACTCATAAAGGAGACTTTCCTCATATTCTACCCTTCATTCAGTTACACATTCAAATTCTGAAGACAATGAAAAACAAGATATCAGCAGCACTCGTCATAGCATTGACAATACTCACTTCATGTGAACGGTACATTGAACTGACCGGGACAGGCCCGGAGAAATTGCTCGTCGTCAACGGCTATGTAAGGAGCGACGAATCGGAACACAGCGTCCTGGTGGCTTGGAGCACGTTCAAAGAAGTCAAGCCTGTCAATGCCGCCCATCTGGAGTGTTATGTCAATGGCACAAAAGTTTCCGAGACTTCCGAACTGCACAAGGCCGAAAACAGCATTCCAGCTATCAAGAGAATGACTTTCAATGCCGATTTCAATGCCGGTGACGAGGTCAGGGTAGTTGTCGAGTCCGAGGGAACCCGCGTGGAATCAGTTTCAGTGGCCCCGAAGGCACCCGTGATTGTCAAGGCTGACACGACCACCGTCAAGGCCAAAGACAACTTCGGTGACCTGGAAAACTTCGCAATGTTCAGCGTTACAGTGCAGGACGTGAAAGGTGAAGACAATTATTACAGGGCCCTGATGGATCTGGATTCCAAGTATTTCATCAACTGGGTATCGGAGGAAGAAACGGAGCACAAAGTCGGGGACTGCGTCGATAAGGGGTCCAAATCTCTTGTCATTGACAATTCCCAGGAGCCGCTGCTGAGGAGGAGAATCGGCAAGGAAAAGAAAGACGATGACGACTGGAACTTCTACAACAACAGATACAACATCTTCACTGACAGCCAGTTCCGCAATTCAGAATATACTATGAAACTGATTGTGGATCACTACAGGTATCTGCACAACTTCTGCAATTTCGGCTATAATCCGGAAAATGTCAAGGTAGAAGAGGACCGCGAGGTAGTGGTAAAAATCATGTCAATGTCAAAGCTGACTTATCTCTACATGAATGACTACATGTTCGACCACTCAAGCCAGGGCGACTGGTCTCTGGTTTCGGAGCTGCCTTATCCGAGCAACGTCAAGGGAGGAACGGGACTGGTTTCCGTCATGACGGCGTCTACTTTCAATGTCAGACTTCCGAAATGGCAGCTGCCTGACAACATCTGGACTAACTATTGATAACCCTGTGATAGATGTCATCTATCACAAGCCCGGAAAGGGTCATTCCGAATATGGCTGTAATATGGACCGTGGTACCATTGATCTGAGCTTTTGACGCATTCCAGTCATGATTGAGAAGTTCCGGGTCTCCCGGTCCATCTTCTGTATCCCGGAACATGGCCTGATCGATCTCACAAGGCTGGTACTGCCCTCTGTTCGGAAGCACCTCATCATCATAGACACACATGAACTTACGTGCCGGGAAAGTCTCGGCACGTTTCATTTTCTTGCGCAGAGCAGCCCCGAGAGGACATCCGCGGACATTCCAGAACTCAGCGACCTTGACTTTCAACGGGTTCGTTTTCAATGCTGCCCCGAGGGAGCAGAAGAACTTCGCCTTGCTCGCGGTCGCGCGCAAAATCAGCAAAGCCTTGTCTTTCAATGAATCTACAGCATCAATGACATAATCATACGAATCCAAGTCGAAGGAATCCGCCGTCTCTTCGCAGTAGATAGCCTGAACCGCATCGATTTCCGCATTGGGATTTATTTCCAGCAGATGAGCCTTGAGAGCCTCGACCTTGACCTGACCGACTGTCCTGGTGGTAGCCATCAGCTGCCTGTTGACATTGGTAATGCTCACACGGTCCGAATCCACTATCGTCAAATGAGTGATTCCGCTTCTGACCAGTCCTTCAGCACACCAGCTGCCGACTCCGCCCACACCGAAAATTATCACACGTGTACGTGAAAACTCCTGCATGACATCTTCGCCAAGCAGGAGCTCTGTTCTGTTATAAATCGCTTTTTCTATCTTATCCATCTGGTAATCACCAACATAAGCCGCATATTATTTGGCGGCTTCTTCTGTTATATCAAATTTAATCTCATCTACGCAAACCATATATGGGCAGTCCTCCTTCGTCGTGACATACATGAATGACATGAAATTGTCCGAGAAATCAGCGGTGAGGACTATCTTGTTCACCATGCCGAGAGGAGATATGTCCACGTCCTGCCAATCCTCGACAAGAAGTGATTTTCCATCACGGAAATCCCCGAGAGGAACCGTAACCTTGCCTGTCTCGTTGCCCGCCGCATCATAGCCTGTAAAGATGGCCTCGAAATAATCTCCTGTAGTAAATGCCGGCTTGGAGTAGAATCCTATTTTCATGTACTGCCATACCATCGCATCATTGTTCACTTTCATTGACACGGCCTTATGCTCGGCTCCGTCAGCGAAACTGAATGACGGGCGCACATCCTTATTGTACTGGGAATAAGACCATACGGAGTATTTGGACGTACCGTCAGCCCCCATAGGAGGCTCTTTCCCTTCCTCGAAGTCCTTGTTGCAGACGACCCTCTTACCGTTTGAATAGGCGGGATATTCTCCTTCGAGCTGAGGCTTCTCGTAATCATCGGCAATCAGGATGCCTGACAGGGAATAATAGTAGTTTTGTGCAGTGAAAGTCGCACCGAACTCCGTATATGTGGAATCTATCCCTGAAGCACTCGAAAAGTTATTGTGTTTCTTATCTGCAAACGAATGGTTTTCAAAGGAAATCGTCTGATATACAGTGGAATCCTCTGGTGTCTTGTTCTCTTTGGAGCAGCTGGCCGCGAAAATGAGAAGCGGCAAAATCATCAATGTCTTTTTCATCTTACTATAAAGTTTTAAGCAATATCCCATATTTCCGCACCAATAATCCCTCCGTCACGCACAGCAACAAATATAACAAATAATTTCATGCTTGTATTGATTTTTATTTATCTTTACATGCATACAGACTAGAAAAATCTTGTAACATTGATAAACTGAAAATATGAAAATCCTAAAATTCATTGACCTTTCCCGCATTGCTCTGGCGGCGATTCTTTCGATTGTGGCCGTTTCGTGCGAGAAAGACAAAAAGCCTGAAACTGAAGATATTACCTCCGTGGAAATCAAGAATTTCCAGGACGGCATCTACTTCGGAAACTTCTGGAAAGAAGGATATGCAGACTATTATTTCATCCTGTCATCCGGCGAAATCGGACAGAGTTCGGAGGTGGACCTCGCGCCGATGAATCCGGGAGACTACATCCTGTATTGTGACCTTTGGGGCGCCATCTCGGAGGACCATACCAACCCGATTATTCCGGAAGGCACATATACCGCCCACAAAGGACGCGCAAACGGGACATTCAATACGGAATTGACCTTTGCCACTTTCAATAAAGAGAAGGTCGGTGACCTCTTCCGCATCGAGAACGTCCTTTTTCAGGACGGTACCATTACCGTGAAACATATCGCTGAGGGGTATGACATCAATGTTGCAATAACGAGTGCCGAGGGCAAGAAATATGTATTCACATATAAGGGAGCCATCACGCTCAGCGACAAGAGCGGGGAGGGAGAGGAGACGGACAACGGACATATAAAGTCCAATCTTGACCTCAACCTCAAACGAGTTACGAGCCAGAAGTATGGAAACGAAAGCAACTACGACAACTATGTGCTGAGATGCTTTGATACTGAGGGCATTTCCAATGACGGCCTGTATCCGAAAGGCCCCGGGCACAAGATTCAGATCGACCTTTACACCGAAAAGGGAGCGGATTTGGCCGGCACATATAAGGCAGGCTCCAGAATGTCCTATACTCCCGGCACTTTCTATCCGGGCGTATGGCTCGGCGCACAGGCTCTCGGAACATTCTGCATGCAGGTCGACAATTCTTACAAGACCAAGTTCTGCGCGATGAAAGACGGCGAGGTGAAAATCGTGAAGAACAATGACGGGACTTATTCCATCACTTGCGATTTCACAGATGAAGACGGTTACACTGTCAAAGCCTCATGGAAAGGGGAACTCGAAGATTATCAGAATATTGAAGCACCTCAGACGACATTGGACTCGGACGTGGAGATGAATCCTGAAATCTGTTCTGTAGTCAACTATTACGGAGACTATCACGGAAACGGAACCATAAATTATGCCATCGTCCTGGACAATGGAAGTCGGGAAATAGCCATTGACTTTGTCGCCGGTACAGGTGATGCGACGAGTCTTCCTGAAGGGACTTACACGGTTTCAACCTCCGGCGGTGCGTGGACTGTATATCCCGGAAATATCGGATACACCAGTGCTGACCCTTCATGTTACATCGAATACGACGAGTCCGGACATGCCGCGAAGAGCGCTCCTATAGCAGGCGGAACCATGAAGATATCCCGAAACGGAAACAGCTATACAGTGGTGTTCGAGTTCCAGGACGACTACAATCTGTACGACAAGTCATTGACACCACACAAGATATACGGCTCTTGGACAGGTACGCTTCCTGCAATCAGAGACTATACAAAGCAATAGAAAAAGGCTCCGCAAAAACGGAGCCTCAATTATTTATTGAAGGTTACTTATCTGCTAATCCTTGCAGCCCAGCCGCCTCCCGGAGCCATGTGAACTGTCACATGACGGTCCGCGGGAACATTGACCACTTCGTGTTTGAAATCCTTGGCCGCGCGGTCAGCATTGACACCGTCACGGAAGATTTCCATCACCCACTCGCCTTCGCCGAGGAAGTAAAGGTCAATGTCAATGTCACGGGCATTCCAGTCTGTCATTGACCCGACATACCATACGTCTCCGCGACGGCGCGCCAGCGTTATATATTTGCCGATTTCTCCATTGACGGCACGGCTCTCATCCCAGACGACAGGGCATTCTGCAATGAACTTGGTGCACAGCGGCTCGGCCATATAGTTGGACGGAGAATCGCAAAGCATATTGAGAGGAGAGTCAAATACCACATACTCAGCAAGTTGCCTGCAACGTGTCCCCTGACTCATTGCCTCAGAATTTACCGGACGATAATTCTTCCTGGTCGCGTTGCGCATAGCGCCATGGGTATAGTCCATAGGGCCGGCAGCCATCCTTATGAACGGAACGGTCACATCATATGTAACCTGGTCCACTGAAGAATCCGCCCACTTCATCTGCTCAAGACCATGCACTCCCTCGTAATTTATGACGTTAGGCCATGTCCTGTTCAGTCCTGCCGGCTTGTAGGTGCCGTGGAAATCAATGAGGAGGTGATATTTGGCAGCCATCTCGGCAGCGCGCCTGTGGAAGTCCACCATCGCCTGGTCATCCCTATCCATGAAATCCACCTTGAAACCCTTCACTCCCATCTCGGAATAATGACGGCAGACATTCTCCATGTCCCTGTCGAAGGCCAGATAGCCGGCCCAGAGGATGATGCCGACTCCGCGCTCCTGAGCATACTGACAAAGCATAGGGATGTCAATCTCAGGAATCACCTGCATAAGGTCGGCCTTCTTGTTCACAGCCCAGCCCTCATCGAGGATAACATATTCGATACCGTGGGCGGCAGCGAAATCAATGTAATATTTGTAGGTATCGTTGTTGATTCCGGCACGGAAATCCACACCATAGAGATTCCAGTCATTCCACCAGTCCCAGGCAACCTTTCCAGGACGCACCCAACTGAAATCAGCGGACGGGTCAGCAGGAGTTCCGAGATTCCATACAAGGTCATTGACAGCCATCTCGGCATCATTGGCGGTAACCATAATTATCCTCCAAGGGAAAGCCTCTTTCCCCGAACATTCAGCGATATAGTCCTCACGCTCGACGACTTCGCCCTGAAGCATATTGTGGCCGCCCTGTTTCACGACCTTAGGATATGGGGCAAAACGGGCCGTAAGAGTAGAGCCCTCTCCCTCATTGTAGAGGTACATTCCCGGATAATGCTTCAGGTCAGACTCCATGACGAGAACTTTCACGCCATTGTCGGCAGCGACCGCAAGCGGAAGGAATGCCAGACGTTTCTTGTTCCATTCAGACAAAGGCTTCACTGAATATGTATTCTCGAATGAGTTATAGAACTGGCTCTCAAGCGTTTGCGTATGCTGCTTCACATAAGGGACATAGGCATTCCAATCCTTTGCAAAAGCGAATTCAGCCTGCTCGCCTACGACATTGAAGTCACCCTTCAGCGAACTTACGAACCTGTATGCCACGCCGTCATCGAACGCACGGAACACGAGGGAGAACTCCTTGAATTCCAATGTCATCTCGTTATAATTGTCCCTCACCTCCGCTTTCTTGTAAGCCGTAGCCTGATGGATCAGGTCAATGCTGGTGCGGCGGACCTTGCGGACTTTGTCATTGAGACCGAAGACCTCGCCGGTAGAAACTGTCATTGAAATGGAGGAGGGAGCTATCAGCTGGAGTTCGTCTCTGGAAACCGTATATGATATCTTTTCTCCGACTACGACGGTCGCTTGAAGGTGTCCGTCAGGAGACTGAATCTGATACGCCCCGTCATTCGCCGATGCGAAAACCGGTATTGCCAATGCCAATGCGGCAATAAGGAAAGATTTGAGTGTCATAATTAAACGTGTTCGTTATCAATAATCTGGAGTTATCATATTCCCAATTCCTTCTTCATGTCACGGAGAAGGTCAAAGGCCTGCATAGGAGTCATATTGTTAAGGTCCGCAGACTTCAAAGTATCTCTGAGTGAGGACAATGTAGGGTCATCCAGCTGGAATAGAGACAGCTGGATCGTGCCGTCAGTCTCCACCCTGCCCTCTTTTGTATTATAAGGCTTGATTATCGGTTTGGCCTCAGGTACCGCCCCATTGCTTATAGAACCAGCGCCCCCGGCCTCCAAGGCAGACAGAGTCCTCTCGGCGGAAGCAAGCACTTCTTTAGGCATTCCGGCCATCCTGGCCACGTGCAGACCGAAACTGTGGGCCGTGCCGCCTTCCTTGAGTTTCCTGAGGAAAATGACCTCTTTGCCGACTTCCTTGACTGCCACATGGAAGTTCTTCACACGGGGATAGATACCTTCCAGGTCATTCAGTTCGTGATAGTGTGTGGCGAACAATGTCTTGGCGCCCTTTCCGTATTCATGTATGAATTCGACTATCGCCCGGGCAATGGACATTCCGTCGTAAGTGGACGTACCTCGGCCGATTTCATCCAGAAGCACAAGAGAACGCTCGGAAAGATTGTGCAGAATCATTGACGTTTCCAGCATTTCCACCATGAATGTGGATTCTCCTCTGGAAATGTTGTCTGACGCGCCGACACGGGTGAAAATCTTGTCGAAATAGCCGATTTTCGCCGAATCCGCAGGCACGAATGAGCCGATCTGGGCGAGGAGCACTATCAATGCCGTCTGACGGAGTAGAGCGGATTTTCCGGACATGTTCGGACCGGTCAATATTATTATCTGCTGCTTGTCCCTGTCCAGATGGATATCGTTAGGTACATATTCCTCCCCCGGCTTCATAAGTGTCTCTATCACAGGATGCCTGCCGGCCTTGATATCCAAGGCAAGCCCGTCACCGATTTCAGGACGGCAATATCTGTTTTCCGAGGCCAGTTCTGCAAACCCGGCCAGAATATCCAGCTTGGCAATCACCATCGAGTTCTTCTGAATGGTCCTTATAGCGGTCTGTATCTTGGCAATCAGCGAGTTATAGATAGCAGACTCGAGAGCATAGATTTTGTCCTCGGCGGAAAGAATCTGCTCTTCATATTCCTTAAGTTCCTGAGTAATATACCTTTCGGCATTGACAAGAGTCTGTTTGCGGATCCATTCCTCCGGGACTTTGTCCTTGTGGGCGTTGCGGACCTCGATGTAATAACCGAAGACATTGTTGTAACTTATTTTCAATGAGGTTATTCCGGTCCTTTCTATCTCCCTCTGCTGCATTTTCAGGAGATAATCCTTGCCTCCGCGGGAGATTTCGCGCACTTTGTCGAGCTCCTCACTCACGCCGGCAGCGATGACATCACCCTTTCCGATGGCTGCCGCCGCGTCCTGGGTCAATGTCTCTGTTATCGCCTTGAGCAGTTCCGAACAGTCGCCTATGGAGGCTGTCAGTTCAGCAAGCGGGGCGCAAACTCCCGATGCGGTTCCCTGACCGGAACATAATTTTCTGATAGGGTCGAACTGGGCCAGACCTCGTCCCAACTGGAGGACTTCACGTGGCATGATCTTACCCGTGGCCGCCCTGGAGATTATCCTGTCGAGGTCGCCGATATTGCTGATATGGCATTGAACCTCATTCAGAAGTTCGCCGTTGTCAGTAAAATGGCCTACGATGTCGTATCTGGCATTCAGTTCATTCAAGTCGAGTGACGGCATCGCCAGCCAGCCGCGCAAAAGACGCGAACCCATCGGAGAGCAGCATTTGTCAATGACACTGACAAGTGACACGCCTTCCCCTCCCGCCGACGCGCTGAAGATTTCGAGGTTGCGGATGGTGAATTTGTCCATCCACACGAATTTATCTTCGTCAATGCGGGAAATCGAGCAGATGTTGGCAAGGCCGGTATGCTGGGTCTGTTCGAGATAGACGATGAGCGCGCCGGCAGAGCTCACTCCAAGCGGGTATGAATCAATGGCATAGCCTTTCAATGAATCCACGCGCAACTGACGTTTCAGTTTTTCGACAGCCGCATCATATACGAATGCCCATTCGTCAAGTGTCGATACATAGAGGGTGTCCCCATACAGTTCCTTGACACGTTTCTCGTTGCCGCGCTGGACTACGATTTCTTTCGGGGCCAATGATGCTATGAGAGTTCCGATGTAGGCAGTGCTGCCCTGTGCCACCTGGAATGTTCCAGTGGAGACATCGAGAAATGCGGCTCCGCATTGGTCTTTGGAGAATGTGAGTCCTGTCAGGTAGTTGTGCTCCTTCTGTTCGAGCATGTTCTCGCCGAAGGCGATTCCCGGCGTAACCATCTCCGTCACTCCCCTTTTCACCAGAGTCCTGGAGCCTACCAGTTTCGGGTCCTCCAGCTGGTCGCACACGGCCACTTTATAGCCGGCACGGATAAGACGTGTAAGATATTGTTCTATAGCATGATGTGGGAATCCGGCCATAGGCACGGCTTCTTTGTCACCATTTGAACGCTTGGTCTGTACAAGACCCAGAACTTTGCTTACGAGGACCGCGTCGTCAGAATATGTTTCATAGAAATCGCCCACTCTGTAAAGCAGAACTGCCTCGGGATGCTGGGCTTTGACCGCAAAATATTGTTTAAGTAGAGGTGTATCCTCCGCTTGTTTCTTCGCCATAATCTGTCTCCAATTACCAAAACAAACAAATTTACAGATTTTCACCCCATAATTCAATAACCTCTACCAAAAATTATAACTATCTTTACGTGACTATGAAGAAGGTGCTTATCATAACATATTACTGGCCGCCTACAGGAGGTTCCGGTGTCCAGAGATGGGTGAAGTTCAGCAAGTATCTGCCTCAGTTCGGATGGCAGCCGGTCATCTATACCCCGGAGAATCCGGAAATGACCAGCATTGACAAGACTCTCGAGGAGGATATTCCGGAGGAGGCCATTGTCGTGAAGAGGCATATCACGGAGTTTTATTCTTTCTACCGGAAACTGACCGGAAAAAAGGATGCCACGAAGCAGGAGGTCAATCCTATCAATAGCCAGAAGAAGACGTTCAAGCAGAAACTGATGCTGTTCCTGCGCGGCAATCTGTTTATTCCTGATCCGAGGGTGACATGGGTAAGGCCTTCTGTCAGGTTCCTGAAAAAGTACCTCAAGGAGAATCCTGTGGACGCGATTGTAAGTACCGGCCCTCCGCAGTCGATGCACCTCATAGCCAGACAGCTTTCCAGGGCGACCGGCATTCCGTGGGTGGCGGATTTCCGTGACCCGTGGACCAAGATGTTCTATTTCAAGCATTTATGTCTCTGTAAATGGGCGGAGCGGAAGCATCACCGCCTAGAGCAGCAGGTTCTGGATGATGCGACTGTTGTGGTGGCTGTGTCCCCTCTCGTCCAAGAGGAGTTCCAGGTCATGACGAATACCCCTGTCGAGCTGATTACCAATGGTTTCGACGATGATGATTTCAGCCAGATCGTAGAGCCGGACGGTTATTTCAATGTTACCCATACCGGTCTTTTCGCTTCGGACGGAAATCCGGAGACTCTCTGGGATGTTCTTTCAGAGAAGTGCAGAACAGATAAGGAGTTCGACAAGATGCTGCGTATCAGGCTAATAGGAAAGACCGACAAGGAAATCATTGACTCTATCAATGCCGCCGGTCTCGGCAGCCATGTCATCAATCTCGGTTATCAGGACCACAATGTCGCTGTGCGGGAACAGAAGAACGCATCCCTTCTCATCCTTCCTCTGCGTAAAGAGCCGGAGTATCGCGCGACGCTTCCGGGAAAGCTTTTCGAGTACCTTGCTTCCATGAATCCGATTCTCGGTATCGGTCAGACTGACGGGGCAATGGCCAGGATTGTAAATCAGACGGGCGCCGGTGTAGTGTTCGGCTGGGATGACAAGGCATCGATTTCATCATATGTCAATATGTGCTGGAACAAGTTCAATGCTGCCGACGACGAGGAAGATATCGAGGTGGAGCACTCCGGAGAGGCCGAACTGGACGAGATTCTCACCGAAAACGACAAAACTGACGCCATCCGCCAGTTCTCCCGCAAAGCCCTCACAGCCCGCATGGCCAAACTCCTCGATTCCATTACGAAGTAGGGGGAGAATCACCTTTAACACCTTCCGCCCGGAAGTTCCCGTTTATTTCAGTAAATCACGGCCGGAGGTGTGGCCGTGGGAGGCATGGCCGCCCATGGCCTTGTGAATGGGATGTCG
>OLYC01000271.1_pt1 | contig 46047 bp, 40 predicted proteins | sample 1674271 | NCBI WGS metagenome assembly OLYC01 (sample SAMEA103958154, study PRJEB25191) | human gut metagenome
ATTGATAAAATTACAAATCAGAAATTCCTCTCCCTCTTTCGCTACGACTTCTACAAGGGTACGCGAAGAATGAAATTGCTGGATAGCAACGAAATCCGGCAGCTGAGAGATGTGTGCGTGTTTGAAATAAATGGCATGGAGGTGTTTATGTAACCTTATTTGTCACAAATATCAATTATTTTTGTGACAAGCATGTTTTTCTTTCTTATATGTTTGTATGTCACAGATTTCTTGTAAATTTATATGAAAATATTCTGTCATACACTTGTTCGATTGAAAAATAACTTTGTACTTTTGCAATGCTAGAATCCGCCACGCTTCCCGTAGAACAGCGTACCAGGGCGGAACTTTTTGTTTATATAGGCTTATGATTTATACGAGCCCACCACTTAGTACAACGACTCTAATTGCAAATCTAAAGACTGATGGCCTCTCTGTCAATGATGAAAATTTTGCAGAAGACTTCTTGAACAATGTAAGCTACTTTCGATTTAATGCTTACTTGCGTCCTTTTGAAGATGTTAATGGTTCAATTCGTTTCAAACCTAACGCAACATTTGATAAAGCGGTTGCTCTTTATCTCTTTGATGCAGAGCTTAGAAACTTGCTTTTCTCAAAAATACTTCGTACTTTTGCAGTAACAGTTCCCACCACGCTTCCCATAGAACAGCGAACCAAGGTGGGACTTTTGCTTTTTATACGTGTGAGATATTCCAAACAAACTTTAGACTATCCAGAGATTCTCAAATTATTAAAATCTCGTGGGCTTATTATTCGTGATGAGTCTATGGCTATAGAATGCTTGAAAGTGGTAAGTTATTTTCGCTTAGACAAATACTTCCACCCTATGGAGAGTGATAAAATTCGCCATATATTCAAGCCCAATAGCTACTTTGAAAATGCGGTCGATTTGTACGAATTTGATAGAGATTTACGAGAGCTAATCTTTACAGCTATACAAGCAATAGAAATTGCTTTGCGGTCTACCCTATTAAGTAATCATCCTAATGTGGACATTGCTGCCATTGGTTTCCCACATAATTGGCAAGATCAACCTCTGTGGAGATAATATTTCAACCGCTCAATCAATGAATTTTCAGCATGATTGAGCGGTTGAAGTTTTATATAGAACATATCATTAAACATTTAGATATACTGATTCTTATTCCATCGGTTTTTTATATCTAATTCTATCTGATTCTAACATAATCCGAATCAGAGGAGGACTTGTTGGAGCATCGTACCGATGGTACAGATGCTTTCGATACGCTGTATATTGGGTGTGAAAAGTTCCCGCAGCATGATTTTTATGGGGGATTTGTGGGAGGTGTGAGATAAAATGTCTATTTTTGCGAAATCGAACTAAAACTTTTTATGATTATGAACAAAGTCATTGCTATCTTAGTTGCATTCTTCTCCGTATTCTGTGCGTATGCACAAAAAGCGGATAAGTCTGAACAGTATCGTGTAAGGATAACCAAGGTGGACGGAACTACTTTGGAAGGCTACTCCATGACAAGTTTCTACAACACCATGCTTCCTGAAGTAAGGAAGTTTACCTTTAGCACAGAGTACAAGGGGAAAACTACTACCTATACGAGTGAAGAGGTGAAAAGAGTGGAGTTCGTCAACCTTGAAATGGATTCTATGCCTCTTGTCTACGAATCGGTTCAAGCATTGTCCACTATTCCTGGTCCTCTCCGCAAAAACCCGAAACCCTTCAAGAAGCCTGTTTTCTTGCGCCTTTTCTATAATGGCAAGAACGTAAAGGGATATACGATGTCCTTTGCGGACAACACGTATACCAAAAGTTCCACCACTTCACGCGACACTTGGAAATACTACTACTTGACCAAGGATGCCACCTATGCGAACGCATATTGGCTTGATATCAAAGGGATACGAGTTGCAATAAAGAAGGAACTAAAATTTGCTTTAAAGGATTTTCCTGAAGTCATAAAGAAAATAGAGAATGATGAGATTTCATTGAAGGAGTTCAAGAAAGACCCGAAAATGATTTTGCCACTGTTAGATCAGTCGTACAAGAAGTAGTAACCCATTCTCCCAAGCCCTCCCTTTCGGGCAATCCTTTCTTTCAGCCGCCGTGCGCATTAGCTCTCTTGCTGTGCACATGGCGGCTTTTTCGTGTGCTTAGGTGTGGAGGAGTGGGAGAGGTGGGCTACATGGGTAGGGTTTAGATGTGGGGCGGTGGCAAGCGCCTTACTTCGGCAATCTCGTGACACGGCAGAAGCATTATCGGAGATGTTCTTGGTCGCCCCGTGCGCTTTGTCGGAAGGTAGAGCGCATAGCCTTGGACTTTTGCAGTATTCGCAGCATTGTCACCGCTCATTGATACGAGCCAGATGTGGGTGGCTTTTGCTCAGATTTTACCACAGGTAATGAGGATAAGATGGTCGCTTTCTCTCATTTTCTTAGATTTTAAGTGTGTGACGATGTGGATTTGAAGAGGTTGGTTTCGATGAGATGTTCATCATGCTGTCAGCAGAGATTTTTGGCGATGGTGGCAGCTCCGGCATAGCTTGCCCCGACCAACATATCCGGCATGCCTTCTTCGTTTCTCCATCACCACCTAACAGATGTCGTGGGGTCGTCTCCTCTGCTACGATTTCCACATCATTGACGCACTCGGAATGGGCAGTGTGTGTCATATTTATACTATCGTCCATTTTTTACAAGGGGCAGCAAGGTGCTCCCATTATTTTTCCTGTGCAAAGTTGGCATGAAGCGGCTTTGCGGCAAGGGCACGTTTCTCTTATCGCAAAAATTTTTCAGAAAAAGATGTTCGTTCCTCTGCACTTTTTCCAAGCCCGTGAAGGGTGAAAATTTTTTGCGCTATCCCTTGTCCTCCAAGCCTAATGACTTCATGCCCTTAATTGCACGTAAAAATCAAGGGAGCACCCCGATGCCCCTTCTCAAGTAAAAAATCTTCAAAAGTATAAATTATCATGACACACACTGCTGTACATTCCGAGTTCGTTTCAATGGGTTTCAATCGCAAGCGCAGAGTTTCCTTCCCCCACGACATCTATCAGGTGGTGGTTAATGGAGAAGAAGGCGAATATGCCGAATATGAAGTCGAGGCTGACAGCTATGCCGAAGCTACCGCCATGGCTGAAAATCTTGCTGCTGACAGCATGATCAACATCTCTTACATCGAAGTTTACCTCTTCCAATAAATCCACATCGTTCACACACTTAAAATCTTACAAGAAAATGAAAGCTCTCAATCTTATCCTCATCACCAGTGGTAAAATCAGTGAAGCCACAGCCCACATCTGGGTCGTATCAATCAGCGGTGACAATGCTTCTCGCGTCTACTGCAAAAGTCCTTACAAGGCTATGCGCTATGCCTTCCTCCTGAAAAAGCGCACGGGGCTGAACATCTCCGATAATTGCCTCTGCCGCGTCAGCCACGAGATTGCACGTAGCAAGGCGCCCGCCACCGCCCCCGAGGGTTCTGCCCCTGCTCCCATGCAGCCCGCCTCTGCCGCTCCTACCACCACACCCAAGCGCACGAGAAAGTCTGCCGCCAAGCGCACTACACGCAAGAGAGCCAATGCTACGGCTTGAAGCTGAAAGAAAGGATCGCCCGAAAGGGCGGTCTTTTCCGTAACCCGAGGTTTGTGCGATATTGCGAGGGTTATCACGTTCCCTGGCTTTTTCTTTCAACGCTTATGAATTTCAACTTTAATCCGCAGACATACGATTTCACTTCGGGCATTCCCGATGTATTCGAGATGTCAGACTTTCAAGGCAGTTCCGTGTATTTGGCTATCTATCTCAACCGCAGTCAGTCGCCTGTCTTTTCCACCACGCTTTATGCCCATGGGGGAAAGGCGAGCATCTATGATTTGCGCAGCATTATTGAGAATTACATGGAGGCAAAGCAGCTGGTGCATGCCACGTGCAGTTTCCGTATGCAGGTGGACCGCACTGATTATACTTTGGGCGAGTTTACTCTGGTTTACTGTAAACTGCAATTGCTAAGGACGAACTGTGAGCTGTTCCTGCAATCGCATTTTCTCACCACGCACGCGGTGCGTTTGGTGCCGCATGGCTTTCAGCTTGATTTGCAGTACATCGTTCTTCCCGGTGAAACGGGGCAGTGCGCTACGCAGTATGTTATCCAACGCGATGACAAGGACGCGCCCGAAACGCTCACCATATCAGATACTCCCATTGCTGCCAAGCAGTTTGATTTTTGTTTCGAGGACATCAATGAAGAGGAACTTTTGGGGTACTTGCCCCAAAGGGTAAAGGGCAAACTCTTGTCTGTTACGCTATTTCGAGGGAAACGTACTTTCACGTTCTTCTTGACCGATGAAGTTACCACGCTTACGCTCATCTTTCAGAATGAGTTCAATGTGAATGATACCTTGTATCTCACCGCTCAAACCAAGCGCAAGGTTTCCTTTGACCGCAGCTTTGCCGTGTGTTGTGGAGAATCTTCTGCATACGATGATAACACGGAGATTGAATATGAGAGCGAGACGTCCTCGCTTTCCTATTCCTTTGCCCGTCATCTTACGCAGGCTTTGCAGTCTCACAAACTCTACTTGATCTCTCCCGAACTTCCTGTGGGCAGTTCCATTCTTATTACTGACATCGAAAGTGAACTTTCTGATGCCACCAATGCGAACAATCATGTGAAGTTCAAGTGGAAACCGCTTCGCAAGCAGGTGCCTTTCACCGTCCCTCGCTCACATAATATCTTCAACCAGGTTTACAACAACACTTTCGACTAATGCCCCACGCTATTCATATCACCACGCTCAAACGTATGCTCCAATCTCCTGAACCCGTAGACATCAAACTATGGACGCGCAGCGGTGAAATCCAATGCTGGCACCGCTGCATTTCTCTCCGCTACGACTTCTATAAAGGCACGCGAAGAATGAAACTGCTGGATAGCAACGAAATTCGGCAGCTGAGAGATGTGTGCGTGTTTGAAATTAATGGGATGGAGGTGTTTATGTGAAATTAAAATTGATGAACTCACCAATTTTTATCTTAACCCACTAAAATATAGACTATATTATTAATCCTTTTCGCTTTCTTATTGTATCTTTGTGGCATATATTATATGAATATGCCAAGAGAACAGGTTAATAGATTGAAAATAGTGCTTGCTGAAGAACAGAAAAGCAACAAATGGCTTGCCGAACAATTAGGCAAAGATCAGGCCACAATTTCGAAATGGGTAACGAATTCCAGTCAGCCTGACCTTAAAAATCTGTTGCGCATCGCAAAGACTTTGAATGTGGATGTGGCAAGATTGTTAAATGCAGATGTGCTAAATGAGGATCAACAAGTAAATTTACAGTCTGCAACTTCCGATAATATGGTATTATCTGAAAACAAGGAGGAATAAAATATGACACCAGAAGAGAAAGCAAGAGTGAAAATAGACCGCTGGTTCGCTGATGCTGGTTGGCTGGTTGTTAATCGCGAGGAGTTCGAACCTACGATGACAGCCGTGGCTGTGCGCGAAGGATTGCTGAAAGGCAATCTCGAAGCAGATTATCTTATGTTCATCAACGGCAAGGTATGTGGTGTGCTTGAAGCTAAACGCGAAGAAGTGGATGTTGATTCTGATAAGGTGAGTGATCAAGTGACCACTTATGCTAAAAGTGTACCCAATTGTTATCAAACATGGCAAAAGCCTATCCCCCTTTTATATAAGTCAAACGGTAAAATTGTCTTATTTCAGGATTTTCGAAAATCGAATACGGATTGGGAGGAAATCAACCGTATTCATACACCAAAGGAAATTGTGGCTTTGTTGGGTATAAACGACCCATTTGCAGGATTGCCTACGCTTTACAAAAAAGGATTGCGTGAGTGTCAGTATGAAGCTATTACCGAATTGGAGAAGAGTTTTCGTAGTGGACAAAATCGTGCGCTTATGGTTCTCGCCACGGGTGCAGGAAAAACCTATACGGCTTGTCTTGCTGCCTATCGCATGCTTTCTTATACTCCTATGCGACGAGTGCTTTTTCTCGTTGATCGCAATAATCTTGGACGACAAGCTGAAAATGAATTTGGTACATTCCGTCTTACTGACAATGGCGAAGCCTTCAACACTATATTTGGGGTAGAACGCTTGAAGTCTGCCAAGATTCCGTCTGATAGCAATGTGCTTATTTCTACTATACAACGTTTGTTCTCTTTGTTAAAGGGTGAAGATATTCAAGATAATGATGACGATGATGATGAAGAAGATGTGACAACTGAAATGGTTCTTCCCGACAATCCCAATTTGCCGCATGATTTCTTCGATATGATTATTATTGACGAGTGTCATCGCAGTATTTACGGTAACTGGCGTAAGGTGCTTGAGTATTTTGATACGGCACGTCTTATTGGTCTTACGGCAACACCCATTCCTGAAACAATGGCGTTCTTCAATAACAATCGTATTGTGAACTATACGCTTGAAAAGAGTATCGTGGATGGTGTGAACGTGGACAACCGTGTATATCGTATTAAGACGGAAGCAACGGAAAACGGAGGGGCTATTATGAAGGGTGACCGTGTGCGTGTTGAAACTCGCTATACTGGTAAAACGGAAGAGTTAAATACACGCGAGACAAAGAATTACACCAAAACGGAACTTAACCGTTCTATTGTCAATCCTTCTCAAATAAAACTCATCCTTACAACATATCGCGATGCTGTTTACTCGGAAATGTTCAATGACCCACAGCGTGAGCCTAATTTTGAATATCTACCTAAGACGCTTATCTTTGCTCTCAACGAGGCTCATGCCACGAATATTGTGAACATAGCTAAAGAGGTGTTTGGAGAGAAATGCCCTAATGCTGATATGGATAGGTATGTGCAGAAAATTACTTATTCTTCGGGTGATAGCAATGAACTGATTCGCCAATTCCGCAATGATCGTGACTTCCGTATTGCTGTTACTTGCACTTTGGTGGCTACAGGTACGGACGTGAAACCGCTTGAAGTGGTAATGTTTATGCGTGACGTGGAGTCTGAACCGCTATTCATTCAGATGAAAGGGCGTGGTGTGCGTACCATTGGCGATGAGCAGTTGCGGGCTGTTACTCCTAACGCTATAAGCAAAGATTGTTTCTTCCTTGTGGATGCGGTGGGCGTTACCGAGCATACTATGTCTATTCCTGAGCAAGGTGAAGGACCTGACACAATCACGATAACATTGAAGGAACTGCTGGAGCGTATTGCTCACGGCAACTTGCCTGATATGTACCTCAAACGCCTTGCAGCTACTTTGTCGCGTCTGCACAATAAGGCAGACAGTAGCCAGCGTATGGAGTTCGAACGATTGGCAAGCGATTCCATGGATGCGATTGCACAACGTATCTACGATGCTTTGGCGAATGGCAACTTACCGCCTTATAGCGACATCAATGAACCTAACAATGAGCGTAAGGGACTCGTTTCTCCTATTGCCAATCATGCAGATGTACGTCGCTATATTCTTATTCTTTCGGCTGGCTTTGTAAACACACTCATGCCTGGTGAGGATACGCTTATATCCAAGGGATTCTCTGTGGAGGAGGCAAAGGATACTACCGAGGCTTTTGAACAGTATTGCCGCGACCATGCTGACGAAATAGAGGCTTTGCGAATCTTATACAATCAGAGTGGCGAGCCTATCACGTTCAGCATGATGAAGGATTTGGAGAATAAGCTGAAAATGGAGAACAATCGTTTCAGAACGAAACAACTTTGGAACTCGTATGCTATTGTTTCTCCTGGTAACGTGCGACGCACAACGAGAAAGGAGGAAAGCGATGCCCTTACTAATATTATTCAATTGGTTCGCTTTGCATTCCGACAGATTGAAAAACTTGACAGCGTTTGCGTTACCGCACGGCAGTATTTCAATCTTTGGTGTGGTCAGTGGCATCGTGAAATCTCTGACAGGCAAAAACAACTCATGAGTCAGATTGTTGATTATGTGGCAAGTAATGGTGCTTGTACTATCAATGATATCCGCGAGGATGATCGAACACAGGCTGCTCAGATGATTGCAGCTTTTGGCTCAAAGCCGAAAGCGGACGAGGCACTACTGTCTTTGTTTAATTTTGTGGTTTTAAGAAAAACAGCGTAATTTGTATTATGGCAAACAATATATCTACAGAGCAATCGCTCACTAAAAAAGTATGGAACCTCGCCACTACGCTTGCTGGACAAGGTATTGGCTTTACTGATTATATCACGCAACTCACTTATCTGCTTTTCCTGAAAATGGATGCGGAGAATGTTGAAATGTTTGGAGAAGATTCTGCGATACCTACTGGCTATCAGTGGAACGATCTTATTCAGCTCGATGGACTGGATCTGTTGAAACAGTATGAAGAAACATTGAAAGTGCTCAGCGAACAAGACAACCTTATTGGTACAATCTACACTAAAGCGCAGAATAAGATTGACAAGCCTGTTTACTTGAAAAAGGTCATCACTATGATTGACGAAGAGCAATGGTTGGTGATGGATGCAGACGTGAAGGGTGCTATCTATGAAAGCATTTTGGAGAAGAACGGACAAGACAAAAAGAGTGGCGCAGGTCAGTACTTTACACCACGTCCCCTTATCAAAGCTATGGTTGATTGCATCCGTCCGCAAATAGGCGAGACTGTGTGCGACCCTGCCTGTGGCACGGGCGGTTTCCTTCTCACGGCTTATGACTATATGAAGAATCAATCGGCTGACAAGGCGAAACGTGATTTTCTCCGAAACGAGGCTTTGCATGGCGTTGACAACACTTCGCTTGTGGTTACTCTTGCTTCTATGAACTTGTATCTTCATGGTGTGGGTACTGACCGCAGTCCTATTTCTTGCGAGGATTCGTTGGAGCGTGAGCCAAAAACATTGGTGGATGTTATTCTTGCCAATCCTCCTTTCGGACAACGTCCTGCTGGTTCTGTGGAACTTAATCGTCCTGATTTCTATGTGGAAACAAAGAACAACCAGCTCAATTTCCTCCAACACATGATGCTGATGTTGAAGGTGGGTGGTCGTGCTTCTGTAGTATTGCCTGATAACGTGCTCTTTGAGGGTGGCGCTGGTGAAACTATCCGCAAACGTTTGCTTGCTGACTTTAATCTGCACACTATTCTACGCTTGCCTACTGGTATATTCTACGCACAGGGTGTGAAAGCTAACGTGTTGTTCTTCACAAAAGGACAGCCCACTAAAGATGTATGGTTCTATGATTACCGCACTGACGTGAAGCACACGCTTGCTACAAACAAATTGGAACGTCATCACCTTGATGATTTTGTGAAATGCTACAACCCTGAGAATATTAACGATCGTAAAGAGACTTACGATGCAGATACGAACCCTTCTGGACGTTGGCGCAAATATTCCATTGATGAGCTTACCGCTCGTGACAAGACTTCGCTTGACATCACTTGGATTAAGCAAGGGGGCGAGGAAGAACAACACTCTTTGGCGGAACTGATGGCTTCCATAAAGGAACAAAGCCAGAGCATCAGCAAGGCGGTGAGTGAGTTGGAGAAATTGTTGGGTGATATAAAAGAGGATTGAAATATCGTAATTCTCCAGATGCATTTGGACAAATTCTTCTATTTAGATTTTGCAAACGCATTTGCAAAATTTGCAGATGAAATAAGTGGATATAAAAATGAACGAAATAACCAAACAAGAGGATGCTCTCTTTGAAAAAATATCAAAGCTGATAGATGAAGCACATAGGCATGTAAAGACAACTGTTAATACTGCAATGGTTTATACCTATTATGGCATTGGCAAGTATATCATTGAAGATGAACAGCAAGGCGAAAAACGAGCTGCCTATGGTAAGGCTGTGTTGAAAAATCTGTCCGTACGTCTAACAGGTAAGTATGGAAAGGGTTGGTCTGTCGCAACACTAAAAAATGCCAAGAAGTTCTATAGCGTATATTCAGAAAAGACAAACAGTGTTTGTCCTATTGAAAGTAAAAAGGCTAAACACTGTTTAGCCAATTCAAAGCATGAGGCAGGAAACTTGAATATACAAAATACAGAAAATATTTCAAGACCTTTATTTGCGCTGTCATGGTCGCACTATCTTATTTTGATGCGTATTGAAAATGCAGATGAACGCAACTTCTATGAAATAGAGTGTCATCAACAGAATTGGAGCTTCCGTGAATTGCAACGTCAATATGCTTCAAGTCTTTACGAACGTTTAGCTTTGAGTCGCAATAAGGACGAGGTGATGCGCTTGGCAAAAGAGGGACATACGGTCGAAAAACCATCAGACATCATAAAGAATCCTATCACATTGGAGTTCTTGGGATTGAAACCCGATTCTGTTTATTCGGAGTCTAAACTGGAGAATGCCATTATCAGCAAGATGCAGCAATTCTTGCTCGAACTTGGCAAAGGATTTCTTTTTGAGGCACGACAGAAACGGTTTACTTTTGAAGAACAGCATTTCTTTGTTGACTTGGTGTTTTACAACCGCTTGTTACAATGCTATGTACTCATTGACTTAAAGATAGATAAACTTACCCATCAGGACCTCGGACAGATGCAGATGTATGTCAACTATTATGATCGCTATGTCAAGCAAGACTTTGAGAAGCCTACTATAGGCATACTGTTGTGTAAAGAAAAGAATGATGCTCTCGTGGAACTTACCTTGCCAAAGGACGCAAATATCTACGCTTCTGCCTATCAACTTTATCTTCCCAACAAGGCTTTACTGCAAGCCAAGGTGAAGGAATGGATTGAGGAGTTTGAAGAGAACGAGGATTTAAAGAAACTGGAAAATAACGAATAGCATTTGTGCAGTTCCTAACTGCACAAATTGCAAACTATAATTTAGAATGAATACAAAAGCGTTACGCCAAAAGATACTCGACCTTGCGATACATGGCAAGCTTGTACCGCAAGACCCGAACGATGAACCTGCCTCGATGCTGCTAGAACGCATCAAGGCAGAGAAAGAACGCCTTATCAAAGAAGGCAAAATCAAACGTACCAAGCGGTCAAAAGCTGCTTGTGATAAGCCCCATTATCCCTATCAGCTGCCTAAGGGGTGGGTGTGGTGCAAGTTGGAAGATATTGCAAGTATAGGAACAGGTGCGACACCTCTTACGAAATGTAAAGAGTATTATTTAAATGGTAACATTCCATGGGTAAATAGTAGTTCAACAAAAGATTCTGTGATTGAGACTCCTTCAAACTATATAACATCAAGAGCTATTCAAGATACAAATTGTGTTGTTTATCCCAAAGGCACATTGATTGTTGCAATGTATGGAGAGGGAAAAACTCGCGGACAGGTAAGTGAGTTAGGAATAGAAGCTGCAACAAATCAAGCCTGTGCTGCCATTTGTCCTTTTGAAAAAGAGTTCAAAAACTATCTGAAACTATTTTTTGAAAGTAATTATTTACGCTTACGAGCATTGGCTGAAGGTGGAACACAACCTAATCTCAATCTTGGTAAAATATCAAATTATGAGATACCACTTCCACCTTTAGAAGAGCAATGCAGGATTTTTACAAAAATCAAGCATTGGATTTCGTTGATAGATGTGATAGAAAATGGTAAATGGAACATAAATGAAACCATCAAGCAAGCCAAGTCCAAAATCCTCAACCTGGCAATTCACGGAAAACTTGTTCCCCAAGACCCGACAGACGAGCCAGCCTACGAACTTCTAAAACGCATCAATCCCAAGGCTGAAATCACTTGTGATAACCCGCAGTATGGAAAACTGCCGAATGGGTGGTGTGAAACTTTGCTCGGAAATATTGGAACATGGCAATCAGGAGCAACGCCAAGTCGATTACGAAAGGAATATTATGGTGGTAGCATTCCCTGGCTTAAAACAGGTGATTTGAATGACGACATTGTACAATCTATCCCGGAGTGTATAACTGAAAGAGCATTGGAAGAAACCTCTGTAAAGCTGAATCCAGCAGGAAGTATATTGATAGCGATGTATGGAGCAACTATCGGCAGAATCGGAATATTATCAAAACCTGCAACTACCAATCAAGCTTGTTGTGCTTGTGTTGATTATCTTCCAGAAAAGAAGTTCCTGTTCTATTTTCTCCTTGCGAATAGAGAAAATTTTATAGCAATGGGAGGTGGTGGTGCTCAGCCCAATATTTCAAAAGAGAAAATTATCCATACACACATACCATTACCACCCCAGCAAGAGCAACACCGCATAGTAGCCAAAATAGAAGAACTATTTACTCAACTTGACAAGATTGAAGCTTCTTTGTAAATTTCAAATTTAGCCATCGTAAGTCCAATGCTTACGGTGGCTAAATAGCATAGATACGATTACCAAGTGACTACTTTATCAACTATCTTCTGCTGCTCACTTGCTGTGCGACGCAGATAGATACGCGTGGTTTCGATGCTCTCATGTCCCATGAGGTCGGCAAGTAAGGCAATGTCGTTGAACTTCTCCAAGAAGTTCTTAGCAAAGCGGTGGCGAAACGAGTGTGGATAGACCACCTCTCGATTGATGCCGTAGTTCTCGGCAAAGTGCTTTAGCTGAATGGCAATGCCACGAGTGGAAAGGCAGTTGCCTGTGCGGTTAGTGAAAAGATAGCCTGTTGTCAAGCCACGTTCTTTCAGCCATTTTGTAGCTTCAGTGCAAAGTTTCTTAGGGATATAGATACGGCGCATTTTGCCGCCTTTACTATATAGGTCAAGATAGCCTACACTTACATGTTCCGCCTTGATTTGCAACAATTCGCTGACACGTGCGCCAGTGGCTGCCATAAACCATACGATGAAATACCATTGGTCATAACCATCGGATTTCAACTTTGTTTTAAGAAACTTGTAATCGGCATCGCTGATTACATTTTCCAAGAAGTTTTTCTGCTGTGCTTTAACAAACTTCATCCTCAGTTTTTCCTGTTTGCTAAATTCCAGGAACTTGTTTACAGCTTGCAACCGTAGGTTCACAGTTTGCGGTTTGAAGTTCTCCACCAAATACCCCTTGTAAGCCAAGAGATTCTTCTTGTTCACTTCCTTGTAGTGTTCAAGATAATACGTCACCGTCCATACATACGATGTAATCGTATTTTCTGCCAAATTGGTCTTGGCAAGATACGCTTTGAATTGTGTTATCATATTGTTTCTGTTTATTAAACATGAACAATATAAGATGACGTATCCCGCATTATCGCAATCTGCCTAAAGGTTGGGCAGCTGCGCCTATGCAAATGCTGTGTTCTTTGGTTGATGGTGAGAAGCAAAGTGGCGTTGAAAGAATTAATCTTGATGTGAAGTTTCTACGTGGCGAGCATGAAGCAAAAGCTTTGTCAGCAGGCAAATATGTAGCAGCAAACACACTTTTGATATTGGTAGATGGCGAAAATTCAGGAGAAGTATTCCGTACTCCTGTTGAGGGTTATCAGGGCAGCACGTTTAAGCAGTTGGCAATCAATGATAACATGTACACGGACTACGTTTTGCAAGTTATCAACCTTCATCGCAAAACATTGCGAGAGAATAAGGTCGGTTCAGCCATTCCACACTTGAATAAAAAGCTATTCAAAGCAATTGATGTGCCGATACCGCCCTATGAAGAACAACAAAGGATTGTAAATGCTATTAACGAAGCATTTACAACCCTCTATGAGATTGTTGCCAATTTATAAGTGATATACTATCGAGTCTAGTAAATCAAATAAGGCTCTGACCTTAGCTGATATGCGTTTTTGTTCTGCTATTGGAGGTAGCAATACAAGAATAGAACGCATATCGCTTTGAGTCAACTTTAATCGTGTACTTCCATTCACATAATCTTTATAATCTACTTGATTAAGATAGAACATCAAATAATCAAAATCGCATAGTGGTTTCAAAATATGCGCGTGGTTATTCACCCAACATTTGCCTTCAATTGGATATGCTTTGACCGCACTTTTATCAAGAAAAGGAGCACCATCTTCTCCAAGTAAAAGATATGTCCCATCAATAAGATAAGCATCAATAAGGCCAACTTGACCTGTTGCACCATAATAAGGATAAAGTTCATCTTTATGCTTGTTCGCTATGCGTGAGTTTCTCTCGTTTGAGTTTATAGGCTTGCGCAGATTGTCAAATATTTCTACAATGTCTTCAAGTCTACACACTGCCCAACCTTTAGGCAGATTGCGATAATGCGGGTTATCACAAGTGATTTCCGCCTTGGGATTGATGCGTTTTAGCAGTTCGGTAGCTGGCTCGTCCGTAGGGGCTTGGGGTACGAGTTTGCCGTGAATAGCAAGGTCAAGGATTTTTGATTTAGTCTGTTTTATAACGTTTTGTAGGTTTGCTGTGCCAGTTTCTATAAGTTCAACAAATGACATCCATTTGTTTATCTCATCCAAAATCCTTATTTGTTCTTTCAACGGAGGTATTGGAATATAGAAGTTTTTTAGCACATCAAAAGGAGGTATATTCTTAATTGCTGTTCCTTTGCTACTATTTTTTGCTTCTTCTTTCAGTATGAAATCAAAATATAGAAGATAGAATTGTTCAATATCACGATAGTAAAGCCGTATGAGCATCAATGCTTGATTGATAATGCCTTTCTGTATATTTCGAGGCAATACATAGGTCTCACCAATTGTTCCTGCACAACTTACAATTATATCAAATGGTTGGATTGCGAAACCAGAAAGTGACTCATACTTTTCCTTTGAAATGTAATATGTACCAAGCGTGCAATCTTTTTGAATTGCATTCTTTTGTTCATAAACTTTGTATGTATCATCACCTTTGGAAACAAACATGGCTTTTGTAAGGCTACTGCCAAAAGGACCTTTTTTGTAAAAAGCCAAATCATCCAACTTGCACCAACACCACCCCTCCGGCAATTCATAGGGATAATGGGGCTTATCACAAGTTTTTCTACAAATTCGTCTTTTCTTCCTCACACTATTGCCCATAGTTTTGCACTAAAAAGTTAAAACTATGGGCAATTTCAATTACTTACACATAACAGGCGTGAACGACCTTCCCGGCTATAATGCCGCGGCAGCGTTCACAACCAAAAGCAGCGAAGTTTTCAAGGAGGCGGAGGAGGTTTCACCGCGCCATGTGAGCGATAAGGTGAGCTATATGCCTTGGGGAGCGGACGACCAGATGCCGTATGACATTATCAATCTGATTGAGAGTGATGAGACACTGAGCACTTGTCAGATGTTCAATGCGGAGGTGTGCTATGGAAGCGGTTTGGTGTACCAGACTGATGAAATGTGCAAACAGACAGTGGTGAACGAGGTCGAGGAGTTTTTCCTCGACAATGACATGGCGAGCTATTTCCTCGGTGTTTGCCAGGATTTCAAACACTTCGGCTTTGCCGTGAGCGTGATTATTCTCAATGAGCAAGGCAACAAGGTGGTGAGGGTGCTGCGCAAAGAGGCTTGCTATGTTCGCTTTGCCCCTGCAAACAAGGAGGGCGTGATACCACAAGTGTTGTACGCGAATTGGCGCAACTCGGTACGGGCGGAACAGGTGGAGGTCATTACACTGCTCAACCCGCAAAGTCCTTGGACGGACTTGCAGGCACAGGTGAAGAAGGGCAAACGCAAGTTTGCCGTGGTCAGCCGTGTGCCAACGCCTGACAGCACGTATTATCCCATTCCTTATTATGCTTCGCTTTTCAAGGGCAAGTGGTACAACATTAAGCAACTCATCGGGGTGGCAAAGGAGGCTAAGTTGAAAAATTCTGCGCCTATCAAATACCACATTGAGATTGCCAAATCTTTTTGGAGCAATATCTTCAAGGCGGAGGGCATTACCGATCGCGTGAAGCAACAGGAACGGGTGAATGAGGAGAAGGACAACATCATCAATTTCCTCACAGGCATGGAGAACTCGGGCAAGGTGCTTTTCTCGGAGTTTTATGTGTCTCCCAACGGGGAGGAACAGCATGATGTGGTGATTAACAAGATTGAGACGGACAAGGAGGGCGGTGATTGGGCTACGGACATCATCGAAGCGGTGAACATGATGTGCTTTACCATGCGTGTGCACTCAAACCTTGTGGGTTCTGTGCCGGGCAAATCGCAAACGAACAATTCGGGCAGCGACAAGCGCGAACTTTATACGATTGCACAAGCCCTGCAAAAGCCGTATCACGACCTTTTGTTTAATGTGCACCGACTGATCATAAGGTTCAACAGGTGGGACGGGGCTTATCCTGACTGTCCGTTTATCCAGCTTACGACACTCGATGAAAATAAGGACGCAAAGCAGGTAAGCACAGAAGAGTAACTTTATAACCTCATAACCTAAAACCTCAAAACTACTATGTCTCTGTTGATACCCGATAACAATGTGCTTCTGCAATTCGTGCCGAATGTGTTGAAGTCTGTGCAAGGCGAGACCTTGCTCTTTGATAAGATTGCACCGCATTTGGAGGTGGCAGAAGCGTGGCTAAAGGCCACGTTCCTCTCTGAGGCAATCCTTACGGAACTGCCCACTCGCGATGCCAACAACAAGTTGTTGCATTACGCGCGTATGGCTGTGGCGGCAGAAGCCATGCTTCATGCCGTGCCACAGCTGGATTTGGTGCTCACGCCAAATGGTTTTGGTGTTGTGTCAAACACCAATATAGCCCCTGCCAGCAAGGAGCGCGTGGAACGCTTGCTCCTGTCGTTGGAGAAAATGCGTGATGACACGCTTTCTATCTTGCTTCCCTTGTTGGCAAATACGGAAGCATGGGCGACAAGCGACCCATGCCAATACTTTGAGCAGACGCTTTACCCGTGGTTGGATCTGCCTCGGAAACTCGGCAGCACCGACCACTCTTGGCAGCAATATCAAGTCATTCATGAGAAACAAGTCGCCATCGAGGAACGATTGGCGCATGATTTCTTCTCCTGTGAACTCTTGGCGATTCTGCGCCAAGCAGAACTATTGGGCAAATGGGGCGAGACCCCATCTGCACCGCACTACAAGCGTGCCTGGAGGCATATCTTCGCGATTGTACTGTATATGCTCCGCGAGGACGAAGTCCCCGTGCCTTCTTGCATTGAGGTCGTGAACTCCCTCCGCAATGCGCCCGATGGCATTTTTGAGGAGTGGAAGCAGTCGGAAACCGCTGCTCTTTTTGAAAATCATGGGTACAAGAATGATAAAAGAAAAGGTGGGTATTGGTTCTAACTCGTCTTTTCTATAAGTACAATGCTTCCATACTTTCGCGGTATGGAAGCATTTTCTATATCCCTGCCCAAGTCATGGTCGGAACTGTCCGACCAGCAATTGCTGTTTTTCTTCCGACAAGTCGCACGCGATTTGCCGATGAATGAGGTGTTAGCCCTTTGCGTTTGCAAATGGGCTGAAATTGTTGTGCTCTGTCGTGCAGACAAACACTCCTGTTTGGTCAAGAATAGGAAAAGCAAACGCCAAGTGGTGCTTGCCGATTGGCAAATCACCTTTGCTGCGCGACAACTCGCGTTCTTGGAAAATTTTGCTCCTAAGCCTGTGCGCATTTCTGTCATTGGCGGTGCATCGGCAGTCACTGCCGATTTGCAAGCCGTACCTTTTGAGGATTATCTCGCTTGCGAGAACTATTACCAGGGCTTCCTGCATACGCAAAGCATGGAATGCCTTGCGGAGATGGCGCATTTGCTTTATCCGAAACTTTCGGACAAAGCTTGTTTGGAGAATGCTGTACTGCTTTCTGTATTCTATTGGTTCGCTTCTGTCAAAGCGAACTTTACCCGTATGTTCCCACATTTCTTCACCAACATACCCCAAGAGAAAAGCAATCTCTTGGGGAGTGCAGATTTGGGGGTCGGAGAGGAACTCCGACAGGCAATGAACGCACAAATCCGTGCGCTCACAGGAGGCGACATCACCAAGGAGGCAGCCATTCTGCAAATGGACTGCTGGCGTGCCTTGACGGAACTTGATGCCAAGGCACAGGAAGTACAAGAACTACGCAATCAACTTAAATAAAAAAGCCAAAGCAAATGCCTTGGCTGGAATGGGGGACGTGTCCCTAAAGGGATTAAACGCTCCCCCCACATCGCAAAGATAGTAATAAATATCTAATCATGTCACCTTATGAAATCAAATCTCAATTGGAATGCCACGGCATTCTTTCAAGACTTGGTTACCCGCAACAAGCTTGCCACCGCACAAGGCTTTGCCTTTGCCCGTGTGTCGGGCTTGGAAGGCTTTGAAGAGGCACTTCAAACCATGCAAAGCACCACGGCTTTTGTCTGCGTGAGCGACATGAGCCAAGGCTATATCGCACTCGCCAACACGCCACGCACAAGGCGCGTAAAAACCATCTTTCTTGCCATGCGCCATGCCATTGATGACATGGAGGCAAGGCTAAGCTGCATGGAAACACTCCGAGAAGTGTTCCGCCAATTCATGAGCCAACTCATTCTTGAACGGACACGATTAGAACAATCGTGCATTTACCTTGATGAACGTATCACGTTCAACGAAATGAACGAGTATTTCTTTTCGGGCTGCGCTTGTGCCTACTTCCAAATTGCTGTGGACACGTTTACGGATTTAAGATACAATGCAGATGAGTGGAACAACGAATGATGCCGAGCAACGTGCCTTTTCCGAACGCGAAAAGTTCGTCACGGCTTTCAACGAAACCATGCTCAAAATATGGAAAGAGCAAATGACCTTGCTCGATGTCATCGACACAGGCGCCTTGCTCGCTTCGCCCAAGTCGTTACCGCTCCGTGCTGACGGGCGGTTTATGGAACTCGGACTAAGTCAGTCTTTTTTAGAGTACGGACTTTGGCAGAACTTTGGTACGGGTAAGGAGATTCCTCGCGGTAACAATGGGGACATTGGCAGGGAGCGCAAGCGCAAGAAGCCTTGGTTCTCGCGCAAGTATTACGCTTCGGTCATGAACCTAAGAGACTTCCTTGCCGACAACATGGCCAAAGACTTTGTGGGCGTGGTAGCCCTATCTTTGAATGATAAGTACCTCAGATACAATCATTAGCTTATGAACACGACAAACATAACCAAGCAAATCATGGCTTTTCGGGCATTAAGCACCGAAGCCGCCATCACCCCCGAGAATTTGGGCGTGATATTGCAAGCCCTAGCAGACTTGCTCACTGCTGCCGCAACAAACACGGACTTGCAGTCCCTCACGGCTTGGAAAGCCAATTTTTTGAAAATCTCCACGCTGTTGCAGAGCATCAGTCTCGAAACTGTCGGCACAGACAAGGTCTGTCTGTCCGTCATTCAGGGCAATACCGCAAGTGGCGTGCTGCAACGACAGGCGGACAGCATAATCTTCAAAGCCGCCACCACCGCACAAGCCGGGGTGATGTCCGCTGCACAGGTGCAGAGACTTACAAGTTGCACCGAGGACATGGCAGAGGCAAAGCATTCCATTTCCAACTGCAACACAAACATTGCTTCCCTAAAATCTTGGAAAACCAAATTGGGCGAAGCCAAGCAGGTCATTCAGCACTTCAAGTTGGGGGACGTGAACAAGGTGAGTGTGGCATTTTCTGCCACGCTCCTGAACATGGTCACGGGGGAACTGAAAAGCATCAACAATGCTTTTGTCCTCCCTGCCGCCACCTCTTCGAGTGCGGGCGTGATGACCGCTGCACAGGTGCAGCAGCTCAACAAGTATTATGACCACGTCTGCACCATCGACAAGGCGGTGTCCGCTGTCACAGACACCATAGCCACTTCCCTTGCTTATACAGGCAGTTCGCGTGTGCTGGCGGCAAGCAATGCCGCAGGCACACAGCTGTTCAGCGTCACACTGCCTATGGCTACGGCAAGCGTGCCGGGATTGACCACCACACGTGCCGTGACCGATGTGCAGAAGGCTTTGAACACGCGCGTCAAGGAGTTGGGAAATTTCTTGGAAGAGACAGCTGCACTCAATGCCTTGCGCGACCCCTCAATTTCGGGCAATGCCGAAATCGTGGTGGCGCACCTCACGTATCAGAAGCACATGAGCATCACGCTCATTCAGAACATCGAGAACGACTACTGCCGACAAATCATATTCAACCATGCCAAAGTGTTCCAGCGTGCCATCTACTTTACGGGCAGCGACCGCAAGACGATAAGCTATGCCGAGGACTGGGGCTGTCTGTTTCCTGACCGCATGGCATGGGACGTGAACACGAACAAGTACGTGCTCTCGCAGTTTGGCATGAAGTTCAATGCGCTTTACACGGACGCCATTCCGTTAGCAAGTTCCACAACGGACGGTCTCATGAGCAAGGAGGATAAAAAGACATTGGACGCCACTTCAACAGACTTGGTAAACCTCTACAACATGATCATGACGCTTGGCGAGCGCGTGGACGACTTGGAAAACAAGATGAAAACAGTTCAGACAAAGCTGAACGTTTGATAATACATATCTAAATGTAACGAACAATGACTAAACCCAAAGTAAGCATTCAATTTTGGTCCGCCCTCGCCATGCTCGTAGGCGGCTATGCCCTTGCAGTCGCAGGGTTCATCACACCGCCCAAAGGCGAAATCTCGGACTCTGTCCTGTGGATTTTCTCACAATGTCTCATCTATGCTGGCTCAATCTTCGGGGTAAGCATTTACTATGGACGCAAGGTTACGCAATTGCAAGATAAGATTGGTGAAACAATAGACAAGGCCATCAAGGAGGAGGAACAGAAGTTGAACAATTCTAACACTAAATCTCATGCGTAAAATCACCGAAATCATCATACACTGCAGTGCCACCCCCGAAGGCAAGGACTTCACGGTGGAGGACATTCGTCGTTGGCACTTGGCACGCAAGTTTGCCGACATAGGTTATCACTATGTCATCTATCGGGACGGCAGCGTCCACAAGGGACGTGCTGAGAACATAGCTGGCGCCCATTGCCTGGGGCATAATGCCCACAGCATTGGCATCTGTTATATTGGTGGTGTGGCCAAGGACGGAAAAACGCCCAAGGACACACGCACGCCACAACAGAAGCAGGCACTTCGCCAACTCGTGCAGCAGCTTCAGTTCGTTTATCCCCATGCAACTATGCATGGGCATAACGAGTATTCAAGCAAAGCTTGCCCATCATTCAATGTACAGAAAGAGCTATGAAAGCCTGTCTCTTTCCCATAATCATGTGGCTGTGCCTACTCACTTCGTGCCGCAGTACGCACAAAGTCACAAGCACGAACACGTTTGCCACGGACTCCGCTGTACAGGTGCAGCGGCATCAGTGGCAAACGTCACGCATTGATTCGGTGTGGCGGCACACCGAACTTTTGTTCGACAGCTGCATCGTGAGCTTCGGGGTTGGAGCAGAGACTCCAACTATCGAAGCTCCACATGCGCTGCAAGGTGCTTCTAACGCCAAGGCGCAAAGGACTTCCCGGCAAAAGCCGCAATCCATTCGTATCTATGGCGCACACCTTTCGTCAAGCCGAAAGGAGAGCACCAAGACAGAGGCAAGGGAGGAAGACAGCCTCGCTGCGACTCGGCATTCTTCCACCAACATGGTTCAGCAGAGGGAGTCCATGGCGAGACCATGGACTTTTCCTGTCAAGTTAATCTTGACCTTGGTATTTCTTGCAGCCTTAGCTGCCTTTTGGTGGTGTCATCGTCGGGACTCCGATGCTTGAATTTCTTTAATGGGCTAAACACCTTTTCATGCTTCAAAGGAGATTAGCCCACGTTTTAGCGGAAAGGCTTCTCAGGGTTCAAAGCCATTCCGTTCAAGCCCAATCCACCCTTTCATGCTTCAAGGGAGGTTGGGCTTCTTTCATGCGCGGACCTACTTTTCATGCTTCAAAGTCAGTCCGTCAAGCCCACATCACCTTTCTCGTACCTCGAAAGAAGATGCAGGCTCTATTGTTGGCGGACAGGCTACGTGCCTCGCCAGTCCGTTTTACCGCACAGCGTGCCTTTTTTAGGCAACAAAGCGTGTTGTCGTGCTATGGCGGACAAGTCCGCTAAAACACAACAACACACTTTTTATGCCCGTCAGCGGTCGTCTGAGTACGTGCCTTCAAGTGCCTAACACTATGGCAGATTAGCATCTGCTAAAGTGTTAGGCATTTTTCGGCACGCACACAGACGGATTACCGCCCGTTCGCGGTGGCGCGGGTGGTGGTCGGTCGAGACCCCAAGGTGTGAAATTTTCCCTTGAAAGGTAGCGGATTTTGGAGGCTATCAGAGACCCCGAAAGGCTTCGGGGGTGTGGTGTAGGTGTTTGGTCGGGTGTGTTAGGTGTGTGGGATAGTCAGAAACTCCCGAACCTCATGAGTAGAAAGAAACTTGGGGTGTCGTTTTGGATAGTCCGAAACCTTGGATTTGAGCGTATTGTGAAACTTCGGGGTGCTTTGTTGGGTAGGTGGAAACTCGGAGGGGCGTTTTAGATAGCCCGAAACCTTGGAGTTTAGCGCATTGTGAAACTTCGGGGTGCTTTGTTGGGTAGGTGGAAACTTGACATCTATGCACATGAGAAACTTGGAGTGTGCAATCGTGGTATTTGCGAAACTTCGGGGTGTATTCGTGGAAACTTCGGGGGTATTTTGTTGTGTGGGTGTGGTGTGTGCGTTGGTTGCCTTTTCTTCCTTTTCAATATGTTCAACCTTTTCGGCATTCGTGCATTTTGGGGACTTTTGTCGGGGCGAAGGAACTCAAACAAAGGTATTGTTTAAGATTTGTTTACATATTCCGCTTTGGTGTGGGGGTGTTCGTGGTTTGACGATGTAGGGCGGTCGGGGGGTCTTCCGACGGAGGGGTTAAGGGGAAACCCCTTAACAATCCCCTAAAGACTTCTGTATCAATGCTTTTGTTTTGCTACTACTTAACAAAACGCGGATTTCTTCAAAAATCGCGCCCACCTTGGGAGTGGAAAAGCCTTGATATATCGTCTTTTTTGCTTCTTTGGCGCATGGCTAAGTTTGTGCGTATAATAACACCCAAAAAAGAAAGACTATGTCAGACATCAACGCAAATGCTACGGTCACGCTTACAGTGAACGGCAAACAGGCGCAAAATATGCTCGAACAGTTGAAACGGCAAGCGAGCGACCTCGAAGATAAAATAACAAAGGCAGCAGCTGCGGGCGATAAAGTCCAGCTGAAGAAGTTCCAGCGTGAACTAAAGCAGACCCGCCGCCAGATTGAGCAGATTGAGAGTGCAACCCAGGGAGTGGAGAATGTATTGAAGAGATTAGACAAAGCTTCACCGAAAGAGTTGAACAGGACATTGAAGGAGTTGAAACGCTCACTAAACGGCATCGAACGCGGTACGGACGAGTGGAACAAGCAGTGCGAGAGTATCAAGCGCGTTAAGGCTGAAATCGCGAATGTCAATGAGGAACTAAGGGAAACCGAAAAGGAAAATGTGGGACTTATGGACCGCATCAATGGCTTTGTGGACAAGTGGGGCAACATCATTGCAGGGGTGGCAGCGGTCGGCACGGGACTTGTCATGGCAGGACGCAAGGCAGTGAACGCTTTTGCGGAAATGGATGCGGAAATGGCAAATGTGCGCAAGTTTACGGGCTTGGCTGATGACGAGGTGAAGGAACTGAATGAGGACTTTAAGAAGATGGACACCCGTACAAGCCGTGAAGACTTGAACAAACTCGCAGAGGAAGCGGGGCGACTCGGTAAATCTTCAAAAGAAGATGTTTTGGGCTTTGTCAAGGCAGCTGACCAAATCAATGTGGCTTTGGACGAGTTGGGAGATGGGGCGACCTTGACGCTTTCCAAACTCACCAACATATTTGGTGATGAAGCGAGACTTGGTACAGAAAAATCCTTGCTCGCTGTCGGTTCTGTAATCAACGACCTCTCGCAAAATTGTACGGCAAGTGCGGGCTACCTTGCGGAGTTTGGCAAGCGCATGGCGGGCGTAGGTGCACAAGCGGGCATGACCATTCCGCAAATTATGGCTTTTGCTGCGGTGTTGGATAGCCAGGGTCAAGCATGCGAGATGTCGGCAACGGCTTTATCTCAGTTGATAATGAACCTTTTTAAGGAGCCAAGCAAGATAGCCAAAGCAACAGGCATGGATTTGGACGAGTTGAACAAAGCGCTCAAACGTTCTACGAATGAAGGGTTACTTATGCTCCTTCAAAAGTTGAAGGAGTTGGGCAACATGGACGTACTCGCTCCTGTTTTCAAGAACATGGGTGAGAATGGCGCCCGTGCTTCACAAGTATTGGCGACCTTAGCCGGCAATGTGGAAATGGTGAAGTGGCAACAGGAACAAGCGACACAATCGTTTGAAGATGCTACCTCGGTAACGAACGAGTTTAATGTGCAGAACTCGACTGTAGAGGCGGAACTGGATAAGGCAAGAAAGCGTGTCACGGAGTTGGCTATCGAATTGGGTGAGAAACTGATGCCCGTCATGAAGCATGTAATCAGTACTACGACCCTCACACTGAAGGCTATGAGTACGACAATAGACTTCCTTGCAAGAAACAAAGAAGCTATTATCGTATTGACTTCAATGGTGGTAGCTTACACCATCGCAGTCAAGGCGAATGCAATAGCGCTTAAAGCACAAGCGGCATGGCATGCCGTGTGCAAGGGTACGGCTTTGGCGTATCATGCGGTTGTGAATACGCTGCAAGCTGGGCATATTGCTTTGAACCTTGTGCTTGCCAAATTGCAAGGTAATTGGGCTAAGCAATCCTCGCTCATGGTGGACTTGAAGCGAAAGGGTTTGTCTCTCGCTTCGGGTTGGGGTGTTTTGCTCGCTGCTGCTGTGGCGCTTGGCTATGGCATTTACAAGACCCTTTCCAAGATGAACGAGATGAGTGCATCAGAGAAAGCGCTTGCAGAAGTCAGACAGAAAGGTCAGGAGGGCATTGTAGAGGAGAAAAACAAGATTGAAGCCTTGATTAAGGTGGCTAAGGATGAAAAGTTGTCGCTTGACGATCGCCAAAAGGCGGTCAATGCGCTGAACAAAATTATCCCGAACTACAATGCGCAGTTGGACGCGACCACGGGGAAATACATGGAGAACAAGAAAGCCTTGGACGACTATCTGAACTCTCTTGCCAAGAAATATGAGTTGGAAGGTGCCAAGGATTTGCTCAAAGAGATTGGCAAGGAGAAGGCGAAACTTGCAATGGAATTGAAAGAGGCTGATGATGCGATTGAGAAGGACAAGCAAATCAATGCTTCATCAAATTTTGTGGGTGGACGTGAAGGGCGTGCCATGGATACGGGAGCGGCTACTTATACTGCGCATCTGAAAAACAACAAGGCTAGTATTCAAAGGAAAATTGATGAGCAGAACCAAAAGGAGCATGCTATCTTTGATGTTTATGGCAACGATCTCGGCAAGCAAGCTGCCGAGGAAACCAATAAAAAACCTGTCATCACGAATAATGGTGGCAACGGAGGTGGTGTGCCTGTGGTAGACAATGACAAGAAGAATAAGAAGTCGGACAAGTTCAAGGCGGAACAAGACTGGCAGAAAGAACAGAACGCGCTCAATAAGAAAGCCTACATGGAGGGTGAAAAGGATTATGAAGCCTATGTCACCCGTATGGAGGAGATTGAGCAGGAATATTATTCTCGTGTTCTCAAAAACAAGAAAATCACCACAGAGGAGAAAGCCGAAGCGGAAGCGAACTTGGCGGAAGCGAGGAAGAAGCAGACTGACCGCAAAAACTCGCCCGATGATTGGAAAGCGAAAGAAGAAGCTTTGAACCGCATTGCGTATGCAAAAGGTGAGAAAGATTATGAGCAATACACCGCACGCATGGACGAGATCAACGTGCAGTATTGGAAAAAGAAGATGGAGCGTTCTGACGTTTCTGCTAAAGACCTCTTGGAGGCGCAAGCGCAATACCAAGAGGCGGTAAAGAAACAGGAAGAGAACGCGACTTCTGCTTCTCGCGAACGAGAAGATAAAGCGTATAATGCGCAACTCGCGGAGTTGAAGCAACGTTATATTGATGGTTTGTCTGATACTAAGACCTACGAAGATGCAGTGGAACTGCTTGAACTTGAACATCTTCGCAAGGTGGTGCAGCTTTACAAGGAAGGCACCAAGGAAAGGCTTGCAGCTGAAAAGGAATATCAGAACAAGGTATTTGCCAATCAACAGAAGATTATCCAACGCCAACAACAAGTAAAACAGCAACTCAAAGAGGAGTACTTTGGGGCAAATGCGGATGAGCGTTTGACTCAATACGATAGTGCGAAGGCGGCTCTTCAGCAAGTTTACAACGCTGAAGTAAAAGCAGCTGGCGACAATGCAGCAGAGAAACTGCGCATTGAGGAAGCTTTCGAGAAGGCAAAGCTGGCTTTGCGTAAAAAATATGCCATTGATAGTATTGGCGTCACAAAAAACGGCATGGAGAAAGCCAATGAGAAATTGGCTAATTGGTTGGAGAGCGATGCCGGGCAAGCCGTTACGCAATCTTTCTCCACTGTCATGAGTGGCATGGGGGAGATATTCAGTGGTGTTTCTTCTCTCGTCCAGACGGAACTCGAGAAGGAAACGGCCGCCATCAATGCCCGCTACTCTGCGGAAATCTCTGCGGCAGAGGGTAACAACTACAAGGTGGCGAAGCTTGAAAAGGAGAAGCAAGCCGCCCTTGCCAAAGCGAAGAACGAGGCGAACAAAAAGTTGTTTGCCATGCAGGTGATTCAAGCGGTGGCGCAGACAGCCCAAAACGCGATATCTGCTTATGGTTCGGCAGCGGCTATTCCTGTGGTCGGTTATATCATGGCACCTATTGCAGCGGCTATGGCTATTGCTGCGGGCATGATACAGATTGCCGCAATCAAAAAGCAACAACAGGCAAGTGAGGCACAAGGATATGCACGAGGTGGTTTTACTCCGCAAGGCAGAGTAAACGAAGAAGTGGGCGTAGTCCATGCCGGGGAGTGGGTGGCATCGCAAAAGTTGCTTGCATCACCTGTGGCTCGTCCGCTCATCAATGCGCTGGACTATGCACAAAGAACGAACACCATCGGATCCTTGCGAGCCGATGATGTTTCACGAACAATTGTGGGAACAGGTGCGGTGGCTTCGCCTTCACCGCAACCTGTAATTATTCAAGCACCCACGGACAATGTCGCTTCGGCAGCTTTGGCACAGAGCGCAGCTGTACTCAGTAAGTACGAAGAAACAATGAACCGACTAAGCCAAAGACTGAATGAGCCTTTTGTCACCGTGAACACAGTCACAGGTGACACGGGCATCAAACAGGCGCAAGAGGAATACAATACGTTGATTAGAAATAAATCTCCGAAAAGCAGAAGAAAATGAATGCTCAATAACTTTTGCGATCCATCATCATATACATTGCAACAAAAAAGAATAACAGCAGCAAGCACCATGTGATAAGCAAACTGCATAAAATAGCAGCAAAAACTCTTCTTGTGGATTCTTCCTTTACATATACGCATGAAATAAACAATGCAATACTTCCAATAAACAGAAATATAAGCGATAATGGAAGAGACCAAAAGAACCCCAAGGCAAGAATTGCCAAAAAGAGTATTAAACTTACAAGTATTATAATTATGGCACGTTTCATTTTGCAAAGATAATAAAAATGGAAATCATCATCAACAATAAACAAGCCGTATTGAAGGAAGGCACATCGTTTGACTTCATTGCCGAGAATAGATTATTTACGGGAAGTGACAGCTATACGCTGACGATCACTTTCCCTTTGCGAGGGTGTGCCCAAAACATCGCGATATTTGGGCATATCCACCGCGCAGATGTGGCAAAGAACAAGGTGGTGTTCGATTGCGAAATTCGCGATCGTGACTTTTATCGGAGTGGCACCATCACCATTACAGAAATATCAGATGTGGAAGTCAAAACGCAATTCTTGGAGGGACGCAGTGAGCAAAACTTTGATGAGACATTCGACGATATTTTTTTGAATGAGCTGGATTTGGGCTATCCTACAAGCCGCGTGGCGGTTGCAGGGCATTGTATGGACGATATGCGCCCATACCCTGATAATTTCTGGATCCCGTTGCCCTGGGTGAATAACACTTCGGGGAACATTCAGAATGAAATGGTGTGGAGTGCAGACAAGAATGAATTTATTTGGCCGCATGAAACCAATGCGCAAAAGGGAGCACAGGCTTTGTCGTTTCAGCCTTACTTGCTGTATATCCTTTACAGGATATGCAAGCAGGTGGGTTATAAGTGGGATTTCATGGCGTTGGAAAATTCTGTCTTTGTTAATCTCCTTATATGCAACACCTTGCCTGCGGCATGGGGCGCTTATAACTTTGCACTTGCTTTGCCACATTGGACGCTGACGGAGTTTTTTGAAGAGTTGGAGAAATTTTTGTTTGGGGATTTCACCATCAATCACAAGCAGAAAACGATTTCTTTCAAATTCTCTGATGCCATTGCCACGGAAGCAAATGAGGTTCTGTTGGACAAGGTGGTGGACAGTTATACCACCCAAGTCACACAGGAGGACAAGTCGGAATACTTGGGTAGCGTGAATGTGAAGTATGAGGACAATGGCAGTTTGCTTTGGGCATACCATTCGTGTGATTGGTACATTCGCAAATATGGCAAGGATGCCAAGGTTTATGATAAAATGACAGATTTGTTGGAGGCGGCAAAGTTGCTTAAAATAAGTGGGGTGTACACAAGGCAAACAAGACCGAACGCCAGCAGCACGCAATATGTGCGTGGCTACAAATATGGCTCTGATGGACACAAATTGTTTTATGTCAAGGAGAACCGCACATTCTTTGTCATGTACTGCTACAAGTCGGAGTTTGTGATGGAGGGTACTTCGGGCTTTTCAGACAAGACGAAAACGAAGTGGTATCGCTATTATAATCGTTTGCTCCCTGTCAATGCCTATGGGGAACGCTTTGCGGACAAGAATGCAGAGGACTTGGAACTGAAAATTGTGCCTGCTTGGATTGAGGGGACGGGAGACAGTCACGGCAATATGCTTTTCATGAATTGTGGCGAGATGGGAAGCAGTGAGAATTGGACACTGACTGAAGATGGGAACGGTTCTTCAAGTGGTAGTCGTACTGATCGTGTGTTTGGCAGTTCAACGTCTGCCAACACCATTGACTACGATGCAGGAGATTTGGCGCAAGGTGCGGCAAGCCGTACCATTGCCAAGGGGGAGAACAAGAACACGGACGCTTACTTTGACCAAATATATATGGGCTTTTGGAACGGGGTGCAGTACTTCAAGCCGTATATGCCGCACCCTGTGGTGGATTTTGTGGAAGTCTCAGATGAGTTACAGGCTTTCGTCACGCCTTTTTCACTTCGCTTGAATGAGGGAATGTGGGAGGAGAAACGCGAAGTTTTATACAAAATAGATGGCAAGAAAAAGTATCAGTTCTCGTTTTTGTCTGATACTTTGCCCAATCCACGTGCCTTATATTATATAAGGGGAGGCAAGTATGTTTGCGAAAAAATAACTGCGACATTCAAGGAAAGCGGAATGTCGCAGCTATTGAAAGGCACGTTTTATCGTGTTTTAGATGATGAATAAAGTTTAGATGATGGCGCCTTGGAGTGCGGTGGCATGGCGCTCGATGGTGGTACGCAAAACCTTTGCGTAAATCAGTGTGGTCCGAATGTCCTCATGTCCGAGCATTCGGGCTACATTTTCGATGGGGACATCATGCGCCAAGGCGAGTGTGGCAAAGCTGTGGCGGGCTACGTGGAAGGTCAGATTCTTCTTGATGCCAAGCTGCGCTTGTATCAAGTGAAGGTAATCATTTGCCTTTTGGTTGGAAATTTTGGGCAATTTGAACTCGTATTTCTTCAACACTTCCATGGCAGGGGCAAGGATAGGGGTGAAGAATTTCGTATCGGTTTTGATGCGGTTTCCATCAATGAAAACCAAATCACCCTCCTTCACCGTCATGGACTGATAGTCAAAGTTCTGCACATCGCAGAAAGCAAGACCTGTGTAAGCGGAGAAGATGAAGAGGTCGCGCACCCGTTCCAACTTCCCGTCAAAGGGATAGTCGCGCATTTTCTTCAATTCGCTTTCGAGCAGAGGTTGGCGCTCTTTGCTCTTGCCACGAGTGACACTCACAATTTTGTAAGGATTGCGCGGTATCTCGTCCAATCGTGCCAGTTCGCCCACCCATTTCTTCAGGCGTTTGTGGTAGCCATAGATGGTGACGTCACTCCGCTCGCCATTGTGCAGCCATCGGTCGAAGGCAAGAATGTTTTTGGCGGTCAAGTCACCATACGTCTTTAGTTTGCCGTAGGTCTTGACTGCATCAATCACTACTTGCTTGTGCTTGCGCGTGCCGATTTTAATGTCCTCGGCTGCTAAAGCTTCCTCGCAGTAGGCGATGAAATCTTTTTGAGCTAAGATCTCTTCGGGTGAAAGTTCTGGCTCATTGTTTTTCGCTTGTTCTTCGTAGAAATGCTTGTTGAAATTTTCAACATTCGATTCCTCACCAAGCACGTTCATGGTGACGAGAATGTTTTCACATTTCTCTACCACAGCTTTTACTTCTGAAGAATTGGAATCTTTTTCCCATTCCTCGGGAGTTGATGTCCCTATAAGAACGTATTTACGGACCTTTTTGCCCAGATTTACTACAACATCAACGTAGCCATAACCCTTTTTGGCTACTTCCTTTCTTCTGTCGAAAACGACTTTTACAGCTTTACTTTTCATGAGAATAGTAGGTATTAAGCGGAAAAAAATCGCTCCGAGTAGAAAAAATGCCTGTTTCGGCAATTTTTTTTGAAGGAAGTGAGGTGTATCACTTTTTATGTATCACCTTTTCCAAAGTTGTATCACCTATTGTATCACCTTTTTGGCTTATGAGGGCTTGTGGTGGCACATGTAGGCTACTTGGAGTAATTTTCAACCGCAGTAGTTGAACTTACCATCTCCTTAATTGAACATATACTTTTATGTTTTTGTTAGGCTAATCAAAGTGTGTAAATGCTTGATAACCAACAAAAAAAGTGGACTCTACTTTCGTAAAATCCACTTAATACTTTTCTTTGGAATTGATGTTCCTTCGTGATTCTGCAGTAGTCACTAAGTGACCCCGTTGGGAATATAAGTGACTTGCTTGGAATCATAAGTGACTCGCTTGGGGTTCGAACCCAAGACCCCAACATTAAAAGTGTTGTGCTCTACCAACTGAGCTAGCGAGTCAATCCGTTATTGCTGTTAAGCGAGTGCAAAGGTATGAAGAATGTGTGTAACGACCAAATTTTTTTGTTGTTTTTTTGTGGAAAATGCGTTTTTTCTTGCAAAATAGGGGCGTAGGCTATACTTTGTAGGTAAAAAATGGACATTACACAGTTGATAAATTGCATGTTTCTTTGCGGAATTAGACCTTATTATTGTCTTGCGAAGGGGCTTTATCTGTGCTTTTTTTATCTTTTGCGTCATCAGATGCAAAAGGTCTGTTTGTGGTGGGCGGTTCTACGTAAATGCCAGTGGCTTTCTCTACAGCAATAGTTTCATCGTCGAGAACATCTGTTGTGGGATTAGCAGGTGTGCTCGAATTATCGCCTACTACATAGCGCTTGTAGTAAGAAATGGCAAGTGTGGTGACGGGAAGAGCTAAAATCAAACCAATAATGCCTAAGGCATAGCCCCATACTGAGAGCGAAAGCAGAATGATGGCAGGGGGAAGCCCCATAATCTTGCCCATGATGCGAGGTGTAAAGATGGTATCTTGCAATACTTGTACTACTAAGTAGACAATGAAAATGAGGCAGAGCAACCACCAAAAGTTCTCGCCTGTTTCGGCAGCTTTGAGCAAGGCGAGCAATGAAGCAGGCACAAAACCAACAACTTGTAAGTAGGGCACAAAGCTGATAACGCCAATTAAACAACCCAAACCAATAGGCATGGGAAAGCCAATGATGAGAAAACCTATAGAGAACATTACACAGTTGCTCAATGCTACAAGGGCTTGACCACGGAAGTAGCCAGCCATGCCATGTTCTATGTCGCTTACTAATTGTGCTGCAAAGGTGCGTTTGTTTTTAGGCACAAACTGAATCCACCCATTGGCATATCTTTCGTAATCGGTGAGGATAAAGAGCAAGTAGAGTAGGGCGATGAGCGATGCTACAATATTGATAATGATGCCTGCTGTGCTCCACAATACGTTCCAAACTTTGGGTACCGTACTCTTAATTGCAGCCATTACGTCTTTTTGCTGCAGTAAATTTTCAATTTGGTATTTGTTGACGTGTCGATGCAGAAATTCTTGTACGGGTTGTGGAATGGTGGTATTATCGGCACCTTTTTGTATATAAGCCAAAGCCACATTTTTTAAATGCCCCATTTCTTCGATCATGGGGGGGACTACCAAGTAGAAAAAGCCTGCACATAGTCCGCATACAAGGAGAAGTGTGATGGCAATGGCTAAAAGACGATTGTGTAGGTGACATTTATGTTGTAAAAAACGCACCATAGGGTAGAGCAAATAGGCTACCATCCATGCAATAAAGAAGGGGATAAGCACTTCGCTCAAGTAATAAATGCCTAAACATACACCTGCTAATACACTTGCCCCGATAAGTCCACGTATAAAACGGTCGAAGGTGATGGGGTGTTTACCGCCCATTTTAAAATGGACAGGTTCGGATGGCTTGTTATTTATTGTGCTTGTGGTGTTATCAAGCGTTGCTTGATTTACGTCAGCAGGTCTTTGCGCATTATTGGCAGAAGCTTGTATCTGCTCTGTCGGCTTTATGTTATTTTCTGCGTTCATCTTACATATGTATATTACGGGTCGTTCACTCTATATTATGGGTAATAGACCATTATTCGTTGGCAAAATTATCTATTCTATTTTAAAAAAAGAGGAAAAGCGCGCTTTTTTGTTTGTGCAAAAGTAAAATAGCTATATATTTGCACCATGGGAACATTGTATTTGGTGCCGACACCCGTCGGAAACCTCGAAGATATTACCCTCCGCGCATTGCGTATACTCAAGGAGGCAGATGTGGTTTTGGCTGAAGACACGCGTACTTCGGGCATACTACTCAAACACTTTGAAATAAAGAACCAGTTGGTTTCACACCACAAGTTTAATGAGCATCAAACAGCCGATGCTTTCGCTGCTCGTATGGCTGCAGGCGAGGTGATGGCACTCATCTCAGATGCTGGAACTCCTGGCATATCCGATCCCGGTTTTATGCTTGTGCGTGCTTGCGTGGCACGTGGTGTTACGGTGCAATGTCTTCCGGGGGCAACAGCTTTTGTACCCGCATTGGTATCGTCGGGTTTACCTTGTGAACGTTTTACTTTTGAAGGCTTTTTGCCACAAAAGAAAGGTCGTGCCACACGCTTGGCATCATTGGCAGAAGAACCTCGCACGATGATTTTCTATGAATCGCCATATCGTGTGGTAAAAACGCTCACACAGTTTGTCGAAACCTTTGGTGCTGAACGACGTTGCTCAGCATGTCGCGAAATATCAAAGATACACGAAGAAAGTGTGCGTGGAACACTTGCCGAAGTCTTGGCACACTTCACTGAAACTGAACCACGTGGTGAGTTCGTAATCATTGTTGAAGGTTATGAGGCACCTAAAAAATCGAAAAAGGAAAAAAACTCTCCGCAATAAAAGATATGGTTTATTCTTTTAGAACGGCTTGCAGTAAAAATAACGAAACACAACTATATTAGCAAAAAAGCACAATCCATTATCAGTATGAAAAAGATGATTATGCTGCTTGCAGCAGTTTGCTCACTGATGTTTATTGCATCGTGCAGCACGAAGAAAGAGAAAGAACAAGAGGCCAAAGACCTTAGTGCCGCTACAATAGACTCTTTGCGTCAAGCTCTTACGCAGTCGCAGAATGAGTCGAGCGACATGATTGAAACCCTTTCGCAGATTCAGGATGGTTTCGATCAGATTAACGAGGCAGAAGGCATAGTAAATGTTGAAAACCGTCAGGGTGAAGGCGGAAATAAGCAGCGCATTCTCGACAACATGGCGCTTATTCAAAACAAGCTTAAGCTTAACCGCGAACTTATTGCCAATTTGCAGCAACAACTCCGCACTTCTAATCAAAGTGACTCGCGTACAAAGGCAAAACTCGAGGAAATGGTGGCTAATTTCAATAAGCAACTTGAGGATAAGAATCGTGAAATCGAAGAACTCCGTTCACAACTTGAAGCACGCGATATTAAAATTGCAGAGCAAGGCGAACAAATTAGCTCGCTTAATTCGAGTGTGAACGACCTCGCGCAGAAAAACGAGGAAAAGAGTCGTACTGTGGCAGCACAAGACAAAGAACTCAACACGGCTTACTACGTGTTTGGCACCAAACGTGAACTCCGTGAGCAACGCATTCTTAAGCGTGGCGATGTGCTTAAAAGTAACGATTTCAACAAGGATTACTTTACGCGCATAGATTTGCGTGTGACCAAAACCATTAAGCTCTATTCAAAGAGTGCTAAACTTATGACCAATCACCCCGCTGGTTCTTACACACTCGATAAGGATGCTCAAGGACAATACACCCTTCGCATTACCAATCCTCAGTCATTCTGGAGTGTGAGCAAGTATTTGGTTATTACGGTTAAGTGATAAGGCATATCGGTTTATAAGGTTATTGGGTTATGAAGCTTAAAAATAAATTGCTTTATTGAATCTATCCTTTTAAAAAATCAAGTTCAAAAACCGATATACATTATCCCCTAAAAACATAGAGGGAGTTACGAAAATTCGTCATTTCATCGTAAATGACACACGTAACTCCCTCTGTTTTGCTAAAACATAGAATAATGAAAAAGAATCACATCCCCCAGTCGATAGTATCCCTATTGGGACTTTCGTTGCTACTAACGTCGTGCAGTTACAACCAATATGGTGCCGTAGCCACAGGTAGTTCGCTTGGTGGCATGTTTGGTTCAAGCATTGGCGGACTTATGGGGGGTCGCGTGGGTCAGACAAAGGCACTGTTATGGGCATGGTGATAGGTGGGGCTATTGGTGCAGCCGCTACAGCTCCGCGTAATCATAATAATCGTACGGATAAAAAAACGAAGGACCGTCGTAACACAAATAATGTGCCTTATGAGGAAGATATCTACGCACATGAATCAGACAACGTGCGCCCATCGAATAATCAGGCACAGGACATTCAGTTCGACACCTACCATAATCCAATATATCAAAGTCCTATGGCAGCGCACAACGATTTGGCAGCGCTCGAAGTAGATAATGTGCGTTTTCTTGATGAGAACAACAATCATCGCCTTGACTACAACGAAAAAGCTTGCATCGTGTTTGATATCACTAATCGTGGCAGTAAAACTCTCTATAACGTTGCGCCCAACATTAGTTGTAACAGCAAGCGCGTGGTTATATCTGCAGCAGCCTCAGTCGCTGCTATAATGCCAGGACAGGGCATACGCTATAAGGCTGCAGTAGTAGCTGTGCGAAAAATTAAGAATCAACCAATCACATTTACCATAAGCTTTGGCAATGGCTCACAAACAGTTGTTGCTAAGACATTTAATTTATGATGCCTGCTCAAACAAACACATTAGCAACTCCACAAAAGTCGTGGAATACGTATTACAAACCCATTTTGCGACTTGGCATTCCCATAGCCGTAGGTCAGTTGGGCGTAATCATCATGGGTTTTGCCGATACCATGATGGTGGGTCGTTATAGTACTGACTCATTGGCTGCAGCTTCGTTTGTCAATGCAATTTTCAATCTAATCACCTATATGTTAATGGGGTATAGCTATGGTCTTACGCCCCTTATAAGTTCGCTTGTGGGTAGAGGGAAGAAGGTTGAGGCTGGTGCTACACTTAAATACGGACTTGTATGTAATTTCCTCTATGCCCTTTTGCTCACAGGAGTGCTTGTGGTGGCATATTTAAATGTGCATCACATGGGTCAGCCTGCAGAGATACTTCCGTTGGTGCGTCCATACTTTTTAACGATGCTTGCTTCTGTGCTATTTGTCGCGTTGTTTAATTGTTTGCGCCAATTTACCGATGGAATATTTGAAACATCTACAGGTATGTGGGTAATATTGTTGGGTAATACGTTGAACATCATAGGTAACTTTCTGCTTATTTATGGCATAGGACCTTTTCCGCAACTTGGCTTGTTGGGGGCAGGTATAAGCACCTTAACTGCCCGCATTATTATGGCAGTGGTTATGGTTGTATTGTTGCTTTCGTGTAAACGCTATGCTTCTTACCGACAAGGTTTTAGTGCAGCTCGTCAACGTGTGGCAGAATTACTCCATATCAATGGTCAGTCATTCCCTATTTCTTTGCAAATGGGTATGGAAAGTGGCGCTTTCACCGTAAGTGGTATTATGGCAGGTCGGCTTGGGGCCATAGATTTAGCCACTTTTCAAGTAATGGTAACGATTGGTGGATTGGGCTTTTTATTGTATTACAGCTTTGGTTCGGGTATCACGATTCGTGTGGCACATTTCTGTGGTCAACGTGATTGGCATGGTATGCGTCAGTCGGGTAAGGCAGGTATGTACATTCTTTTGGCAATGGCAGTACTGTCGTCAACCATCTTCTTTTTAGGTGGCGAGTATATTATTCGTTGTTTTACCTCCGATTCGCGTGTAATAGCCCTTTCGCTCTCACTCATACTCCCTCTTATTCTCTATCAGTTGGGCGACTCTATGCAAATATGTTTTGCCAATGCCCTTCGTGGAACGTCGCACGTATTATCGATGATGTGGATAGCTTTTGTTAGTTATGTAGTGGTAAATATTCCCGCAGGCTACTTGTTGGCATTCCCACTGAATCTGGGCATTACAGGGCTCTATCTTGCTTTTAGCATAGGCTTGTTTGTGGCTGCAGCTTTGTTTGCTGTGCAATATTTCCGTGTGCTAAAGAAACTCGAAAAGCAAAAATAAGTGGTGCTTAAAGTTTAGTAAATGCTGAACATTACACTTCCTCATGAAAATCTCAAAACAAATCTATAAAAATGAGTAAAACGCAAAAAATAGCCGTGTTCATCGCAATTTTGGGTGCATTTTTGTCTCCAATAAGTCTTTGTGCGCAGCAAGCTGACTTCCACGTGGTGCCATTGCCTCACCATATTCAAGAAACTTCAGAAGGCAATTTTACTATCAATGCTCAAACCCTTGTGTGCATTCCTCAATCCACGCCTTCTATGCGTCGTAATGCAGGTTTCTTGGTGCAATACATTGAGAAAGCTACGGGGTTAAAACTGAAACTCTCGCCTGCGGTCACGCGCCAAAACTGTATCGTGTTGATGGAAAAGCGTGAAAAGGATGCGAATGCCGAAAAATATGCAATTCGTGTGAACAAGAACAGCATCCTTATTGAGGGTGCAACAGGGGCTGGCGTATTCTATGGTGTACAAACCTTGCGTAAAGCTTTACCTATGGTAAAAGCGCAGCAAGTTGTAGTGCCTGCCGTTACCATTACAGATTATCCACGTTTTGCCTATCGCGGAGCACATCTCGATGTGGCACGTCATTTTGTGACCCCCGATTCCATCTATCGTTTTATCGATATGTTGGCGTTGCACAATATAAATCGTTTTCATTGGCACCTTACAGACGACCAAGGTTGGCGCATAGAAATAAAAAAATATCCTCGTTTGACAGAGGTGGGTTCAAAACGTGCGCAAACTGTGATAGGCAATAACACTGGTAAATACGACGGAAAACCTTATGGCGGGTTTTATACACAAGAGGAATTGCGACATATCGTGCGCTATGCTGCAGAGCGTTATATCACCATTGTACCTGAGATAGACCTTCCTGGTCACATGCAAGCAGCCCTTGCTGCTTATCCCGAATTAGGGTGTACGGGTGGCCCATATAAAGTGTGGGAGAAATGGGGTGTTTCAGATAATGTGTTGTGTGCAGGAAATGCAAAAACATACGAATTCATCGATAATGTGCTCGATGAAGTCGCTCAAATATTTCCCTCTAAGTATATTCATGTAGGTGGCGATGAGTGCCCTAAGACGCAGTGGGCAAAATGCGAAAAGTGTCAGACACGTATACGTCTTGAAGGCTTACAAGCAGAGAATGGTCACACTGCCGAAGAACGTTTGCAGAGTTATGTGATTAAACATGCTGAGGCGCATTTGGCTACATTAGGTCGTAGCATGATTGGTTGGGACGAAACACTTGAGGGTGGTCTTGCACCCAATGCCACAGTTATGTCATGGCGCGGTGAAGGCGGAGGTATAGAGGCAGCACGTCAGGGACATGATGTGATTATGACACCTAATACGCACCTTTATTTCGACTATTATCAAAGTACGGACAAAGCAAGCGAGCCAGAGGCCATAGGTGGATATATACCTTTAGAAACAGTCTTTAATTATAACCCTGTGCCTAAACAACTCAGTGCTGAGGAGCAAAAACACATTATTGGTGTGCAAGCAAACTTATGGACAGAATACATAAAGACTTATCGTCAGGCAGAATATATGGAATTGCCGCGTATGGCAGCGCTCTGCGAAGTGCAGTGGAATAATGATGAAATGCGCAATTATCACGATTTTATCGATCGTTTACAGCGAATGATTAAGATTTATACCGCAGAAAACTATAACTTCAGTCGTGTTATATATAATCCGCGTATGTTGCTTCGTGCAGACAATAAAGAACACGTCATTCGTGCAGGATTCACCACTATAGATAATGCTCCTATACACTATACGCTCGATGGTAGTGAACCTACAGAAAAGTCGCCCTTGTTTAAAACAGCCCTTGTAATCAACAAAAACTGCCGTTTGCGTGCAGCAGCTTTTCGTTCTGAGTGGGGCAAGACACCTGAGGTAAGTGAAGACTTTTCATTTAGCAAGGCTACGGCTTGTCCTATTACCTTATTGCAGAAACCCCATCCGCGTCAAGTGTATGGTGGTGCTAATTTGTTAGTAGATGGTTTAAAAGCTACCGACACAAATTATGCTTCAGGTCGTTGGATTGGTTTTTGTGGTAATGATCTTGAGGCAGTGATTGATTTAGGACAAAAACAGCCCATTTCATCGGTAAATATTCGTACGTGTGTAGAAAAAGGATATTGGCTTTTTGATGCTCGCAGTTTTGAGATCTTAGGTTCGGTAGATGGTAAAACCTATCAGTCGTTGGCTAAAGAGGAATATCCTGCCATGACAGAAGCAAACCCGAACCAAATTTATGCACACTCTTTGAAGTTTGGCAAAGCACAGGTGAGATATGTAAAGGTGCGTGTGGCTGCAGAACGTAGCATTCCACAGTGGCACCCGGGTCATGGAGCACCAGGTTTCGTTTTTGTCGATGAAATCGAGGTTTTTTGATTAAAAGAAGGTTCTAAAGATTAGAAAACTATTTTCTAAAATAGAAAAGATGCAGCGCATTGCGTTGCATCTTTTTTATAGGATATGTGTGGTTTCGTGCGCTAAAAACTTTTTCAAGTGATAGCTATGCACAGAGCTTATTTTATTTTTCAGCTTGCATCTCTTTAAGCAGTTCAAGGGCTTTGTTCTCGGCTGCTTCCATAATTTCGCGTTCGCCAGGACCTTTATCATTTATGCCCACAAGGTGAAGAATGCCGTGTATAATCACGCGGTGTAATTCTTCGTCGTAGGTTTTGTTAAAGAGCTCAGCGTTAGAGCGTACCGTGTCCAAACTAATAAATAGGTCACCACTAATCATGTCGCCTTCGCAATAATCGAAGGTAATGATATCCGTGAAATAGTCGTGTTGAAGGTATTGACGGTTAACCTCTAAAATTTTATCGTCGTTGCAAAAGATGTAAGCAACCTCGCCTACACGTTTGCCGTATGTAGCAGCCACAGCACGCACCCAAGCGGTAGTTTCGCGATGTGAGATGTCTGGCATCTTAATGTCGATAATGTTATATGAAATCATGCGTAAAAAAATTTTTTGAAAGTTTGAGGAATGTAAGGGCGCTATGAAACAATCCATCACGTATTTCCATGACATCCCTTCGTAAAGGTAAATCCTTCTTAACTCCTCGAAATAGGATACTATAGGTCGAATAAAGAAGGTCCTGCCGTGTTAGAACCAATTACACTTCGTCCTAAGTGTTTGTATGCCAATTCAGTTACTTCGCGTCCACGTGGTGTGCGGCGTATAAAGCCTTCTTTGATAAGGAAAGGTTCGTAAACCTCCTCAACAGTTCCAGCGTCCTCGCCTACGGCAGTGGCAATGGTAGTGATTCCTACGGGTCCACCCTTAAACTTGTCGATGATGGTAAGCAATATTTTATTGTCGATTTCATCGAGGCCGTATTTGTCAATGTTAAGTGCTTCGAGCGCAAAGTTGGCAATAGGCGTGTCAATACGTCCAGTGCCTTTTACTTGTGCAAAATCGCGCACACGCCGTAAAAGCGCATTGGCAATACGAGGTGTACCACGTGAGCGACTGGCTATTTCGCCAGCAGCCTCGGCATCGATAGGCACTCTAAGAATACGTGCAGAGCGTTCTACAATTCGTTGTAAGGTTTCGGCATCGTAGTATTCGAGGTGAAGATTGATGCCAAAACGTGCACGTAAAGGGGCAGTGAGCAAACCACTACGTGTGGTAGCACCCACCAGTGTAAAAGGATTAAGGTCTATCTGAATACTTCGGGCAGCAGGGCCTTTATCAATCATAATATCTATGCGATAATCCTCCATTGCTGAGTAAAGATATTCCTCGACCACGGGTGATAGACGATGAATCTCGTCGATAAAGAGCACATCGTTAGGCTCAAGGCTAGTAAGTAGACCCGCTAAGTCGCCAGGTTTGTCGAGCACAGGTCCAGAAGTGAGCTTAAAACCAACGCCTAACTCGTTGGCAATGATGTTAGATAGTGTGGTTTTACCCAATCCTGGAGGACCATGTAGCAAGGTATGGTCGAGAGGCTCGCCACGATATTTGGCTGCCTCCACAAAAATGCGCAAGTTGTCAACCACCTTACGTTGTCCACTAAAATCATCGAATTGTAGGGGGCGTAGGGCGTTTTCAAAATCGCGTTCCGAGGGAGTCGGCGCCGTTTGTTCAGCGCGTATGTCAAAAGTATCTTCGTTCATTGTAGGGCAAAATTACTGCTTGATTGGCGAAGAACAAAGCGTTTTACAAGTTTTTTATGATTTATAGGGCGTGGTGCAATGGTCTGCAAAAAAATAATGCTTTGCATCACGGATAGACACGTAGATGCAAGGCATTATATACAGAATTTTTTGTTTGAATGTTGCGCAAGTAAAAGTGTATTGTATTAGGCACGAGGTGTTTTTATACCATCTTGCTTGCGGAGCTCAGATGAGAGCACTGCAAAAAAGTCGTACTCAAGAATCAAAGAGATGCGCGTAAGCATTTGTGTGTCGATGTGCGCTTTTTCAAAAATTTTGTAAACGTTGGTGCGGCTACATGCCAACTGACGGGCAAGCCATACGACAGAGTGCTCTTTTTCATCAAGGCGTTCTCTGATTTTTTGACCAATGTGATATTCCATTTTTTAAAGCTTTAAAGGTTGTTGTTATAAAGAAGTGTTTCTAATTATGCAAAGGAATGAAATTTACTTGAATAATTGACTACAAAAATGTATCTATTTAGATTACACTATGTGTTTTTTATGGCATTTTCGGAATTAATGACCAATAATGGTTTGCAAAAGCGTAAAAAGGGCAAGTTCTTTATTGCACTTTTTAGGTGCGAATGTATAGTTTTAAGCAGGTTAATGAGTAAATTTGCACGTTCATTGAATAAGATTTTAGAATGGTACTCAATTACATTTGGATAGCTTTCTTTGCGATAGCCTTTGTCATTGCATTGGTAAAGCTTGTATTTATGGGCGACGTGGCGGTTTTTCCTGCCATTATGGACTCTACTTTTGCCTCGTCTAAGACAGCCTTCGAAATCTCGTTGGGTTTGACGGGTGTATTGTCGCTTTGGCTCGGCGTAATGAAGATTGGCGAGAAAGGAGGCGTGGTTAATGCCATGGCACGTGTGCTCAGCCCTGTTTTTAACCGCCTATTCCCAGAATTGCCCAAGGGACATCCCGTATATGGCAATATTTTTATGAATATTGCAGCGAATATGTTGGGCTTAGATAATGCCGCGACTCCTTTAGGACTGAAAGCGATGGAGGGCTTGCAAGAGTTGAACACTAAAAAAGACACTGCATCGAACTCCATGATTATGTTCTTGGTGCTAAACACCTCAGGTTTAACGCTGATTCCAGTAAGCATTATGGTGTATAGAGCACAAATGGGGGCAGCACAACCTACTGATATTTTTATACCCATACTCATAGCCACCTTCTTTTCGACTTTGGCGGGTATTGTTGTTACCAGTCTTTACCAGCGCATAAATTTGTTGCAACCCATACTGCTTGCTACGTTAGGTGGACTTTCAGTGGCAGTGGCAGGTATTATTTGGGGCTTTAGTAAATTAGATAGCACCATGATGAACCTTGTGGGAACAACCACAGCCAATGTGCTATTATTTGTAATCATCATGTGCTTTATAATGGCAGGTGTGCGCAAACGCATTAATGTGTATGATGCGTTTGTAGAGGGAGCCAAAGAAGGCTTTCACACCGCAGTGCGCATCATTCCCTACTTGGTAGCGGTGTTGGTGAGCATTGGCGTGTTCCGTGCTTCGGGAGCCATGGATTGGTTGATTGAAAGTGTAAAGTGGTTGGTAGGGCTCACAGGCTGTAATGCCGATTGGGTAGGCGCTTTGCCCACTGCACTGATGAAACCTTTGTCGGGTAGTGGTGCACGTGGTATGATGGTGGATGCCATGCAAACCTATGGTGCCGACTCGTTTGTGGGACGATTGAGTTGCGTGTTTCAAGGTTCAACCGATACCACCTTCTATATTTTAGCTGTATACTTTGGCTCTGTAGGCATTAGTAAAACACGCCATGCTGTGGCATGTGGCTTATTGGCAGATTTGGCAGGCGTAATAGCTGCCATTGCCATTGCTTATTTGTTCTTTGGATAAGAATTTTATAAAAAAAGATATACCCATCCCATAAAAAACTGCTTTATGGCAAATATGAAATCATTGGCTAAGGATACAGCCATCTATGGAATGTCCAGCATTATCGGACGTTTTTTGAACTATTTACTTGTGCCACTCTATACCGCACAAATCAGTGCTGCGAGTGGTGGTTATGGCGTGATAACCAATATGTACGCCTACACAGCCCTTTTGTTGGTGATATTAACCTATGGCATGGAAACCACCTTCTTCCGCTTTGTGAATAAAGAGGGAGAAAACAGCCAGAAGGTTTATACCACAGTGTTGAGCATGGTGGGCTTTACCTCCTTGCTTTTTGTGGCATTGGTATTGATATTTTTGCAGCCACTTAGTGGTTTGATGGGCTATGCAGACCATCCTGCTTATGTGTGGACCATGTTTGTGACTGTGGCTATTGATGCTTTTCAGTGCATACCTTTTGCCTATTTGCGCTATAAAAAGCGCCCCTTGAAGTTTGCAGCTTTTAAGTTGCTCTTCATTGTGCTTAATATTTTGCTCAATGTAATCTACTATGTAGTGCTCAATGGGCACGATGTGGGTTATGCCTTCTACATCAATTTGGTATGTACCGCCTCAATAACCTTCTGTTTCTATAAGGAATTGAAGGAAGGTTTCTGTACCAAATATGCCTCATGGAGCGAGACCAAACAACTCATAGGACGTATGTTGCGTTATAGCTGGCCTATCTTGGTATTGGGAATTGCGGGAATATTAAACCAAACGGCAGATAAAATTTTGTTCCCTTATATTTATAAGGGCAGCGACTCTCACGCACAATTAGGCATTTATGGTGCAGCCTCAAAAATAGCCATGATTATGGCAATGATTACGCAGGCATTCCGTTATGCTTACGAGCCATTTGTGTTTGGCAAGGCAAAGGATAAAGATAGTCGTGCAACATACGCAGCAGCCATGAAATATTTTTTGATATTTACGTTGTTGGCTTTCTTGGTTGTGGTAGGCTACATCGATGTGTTGCGTCACATCATTGGTCGCGACTATTGGGCTGGTTTGCGCGTAGTGCCTATTGTGATGGCAGCAGAGATTATGATGGGCATTTACTTTAACTTGTCGTTTTGGTATAAACTTATCGACAAAACCATTTGGGGTGCTTGGTTCTCGGGTGCAGGTTGTGCCGTATTGATAGCTGTCAACGTGATATTCATTCCTCAATATGGCTATATGGCTTGTGCTTGGGCAGGTTTTGCGGGTTATGGCACAGCCATGTTATTGAGCTATTTTGTAGGTCAAAAATATTACCCCATCAATTACCCGCTAAAGAGTATGGCGGTGTATGTGGCTATTACCGCACTTTTCTTTGTAGTGATGCAAGTTTCTGAGCAATATGTGCCACAAATGTGGTTACGCCTACTCATTAACACAGGATGTATTGTCCTGTTTGTAGCCCATACGGTACATTATGATTTTCCGTTGGCTAATTTGCCCGTGATTGGTAAGTATTTTCGCAAATAAAAAAGAGGTAGTAAGGAAAGAATGGAAGCATTTGAACAAGCTACGTTAAGTTGTGGACTGCGCGTAATTTACGAACACAAACCTTCGGCTGTGCTTTATTGTGGCTATGTGGTGTGCGCTGGCACGCGTCACGAGGATGTGGCAGATAGTGGCATGGCTCACTTTATAGAACACATTACTTTTAAGGGTACTGAACGACGCCGTGCTTGTCACATAACCAACGGACTTGAAAGGGTAGGGGGCGACTTAAATGCGTACACTACTAAACAAGAAACCGTATATTATGCCACGGTGCTGAAAAAAGACTTTGCACGTGCTGCCGATTTGCTCACGGACATCGTTTTTCACAGTGTGTATCCGCAAGGCGAAATAGATCGTGAAGTAGAGGTTATTTGCGATGAAATAGATAGTTATAAAGACTCGCCCTCAGAGTTAATATTCGATGAATTCGAGGCAATGATGTTCGATGGGCAACCCCTTGGACGTGACATCTTGGGCAATGCCAGCAGACTTCGCCAATACACCACGGCAGATGCTTTGCGCTTTGCACGCAATTATTATCGTCCTGAAAATGCCGCCTTTTATGTGTATGGCGATGTGCCTTTTTCACAAGTAGTGCGTACGCTCGAACGTTTATTGCCTGTGGCTGACTTTGCGCAACGCCCAGCTTTTGTGGCGCCACAAATGGTGATTCCCTGTGCACAAACACACAAAAACGAGCGTATGGTAGAGAAGGGTACGCACCAAGCACATGTATTGGTGGGTGGACCAACCTTTGCTGGCACAGATAATCGACGTTTTGCCTTGGTGTTACTCAATAATATGTTGGGTGGACCGGGCATGAATTCACGTTTAAATATTTCGTTACGTGAGCGTGCAGGGTTAGTGTATAGTGTTGATTCTTATTTAAACACTTATCCTGATGCTGGTTTTTGGAATGTGTATTTCGGTTGTGATGTACACGATGTAAAGCGTTGTCGCAAGTTGTTAGAACGTGAGTTGTGCAAATTTATAGACCATAAGCTCACGCCAACTCAGTTAGCAGCAGCCAAAAAGCAGTTGTGTGGTCAGATTGGTATATCCACAGATGCAGCCGAAGGTTATGCTTTGGCGTTAGGCAAAACATTTGCCCATTATAACAGACACCGCAATGTGCCTCGACTCATTGACGACATTAACCATGTAACGGCAGAGGAATTGCAGCAAACCGCAGCCGAAGTATACAATCCCGACAGATTGACCACATTGGTTTATTGTTAATATTTATGAGGGTGTGTCAAAACGATGCATCCTCTTTTTATAAATAAAGCTCCGACTTTCGCAAGCCAGGGCGATGTTTCAAGGGATTTGCCCTACCTAATGGGCTAATCTCTTATCACATCAAATTCGTTCAGCTTCCGTACTGAATTTGATGTGAATTTGCTATTTTTCGCTAATTCTAGAAGTCTGTAAAGTCTAAAAGTTTAGTAAAACAAAGTTTATAGAGTGTTCAAAATCCATAATATTTTTCTGCATGGTTTTGAAAAAAATAATGTCGTAAATACCTGATATTCAACAATAATAAACGCATAAAATGCCTCAATTCGTGTGTTGTTTTAATGGATTTCCCCGTTAGGGGTGAGATAAGGTAGCCAGGTATGTGAAGGAAACTTGTTTCGCTT
>OLYC01000279.1_pt1 | contig 45246 bp, 28 predicted proteins | sample 1674271 | NCBI WGS metagenome assembly OLYC01 (sample SAMEA103958154, study PRJEB25191) | human gut metagenome
CGTACGTACGGTGCAATGAGAGGTGCTGGGGGTAACTCCCCACATCTACTCTATTTAGTGACGGTGAAAAAATAAATTGGTATGTTTTTTACCGTCACTTAGCCGCTTGGCATCTTGTGGCATAATATCTCCGAAAAGGTGTGATCAGTTAGTCTTTTTTCCCCCTTTTGTTTGCAGTTTCATGATATTATCGTAACTTTGCAGGGTCTTCGATAAAAAAGATAAGATCAAACAACTCAACTTCCGTACAAGTGTCACTAAAACCATTTATTATGATGCGTACTAAATTTATTACATCCCTCATGTTAGCCCTCGTATGCGGCTTGCCAATAACAGCTAAAGTATATACGATTCAATCATTATTGGGAGATTTGGTTGTCAACGTCCATGTGGATAAGTCAATAACATGGGCTGTAGCCAAGGGAAAAACTCAGGTGCTGCAGCCATCTGTTATCTCCTTACAGACTGATAAGCAGACTTTTGGTGTGAATCCCAAAGTGCATAAAGCATCTGTCACCAACTGGAAAAACGATGATAATGGTGGTTATCAGCGACTGCTCCTTTCCTGCAATGGGTATGATGTGGAATTCCGGGCCTTCATGAATGCAGCAGCTTATCGCATCATCCCTAAAAAGACGATCAACAAGGTGCTTAATGAAACTTCGGAATATCGCTTCGATGGCGATTATCAGGCATTTGTTCCCTACGTGAATGATAATCGGGGAGGGGAACGTTGGTGTTATTCCTTCGAGTCATATTATGACGAGGCTCCACTGTCTAAGATGTATAAGGATTCTCTTGCCATCACCCCTCTTGCTGTTTGCTTACCTGACGGAAAGAAGGCTGTAATGATGGAAGCTGATGTGGAAAATTATCCTGGTATGTATCTCTTGAAAGGAACATCTTCCTCTACAGCTTCAGGAGTATTCTCTTCTGATGCATCTACGGATTATTCGATACATGCAGCCTTTCCTCCATTACCATTAAAAGAGGAGATAGGAGGCTATGCCCGTCTGAACTTAGTTCCTACCGAACGGGCTAATTATATAGCAGAAAAAGTAACCAAGTTGCCTTGGCGTATAGTCCTTGTTACGGATGAAGACAAGCAACTGGTGGGTAATGATATTGCCAAAGTTCTCGGCCCTGCGTGCCGTGTCAAGGACACCTCGTGGATAAAGCCGGGAAAAGTAGCTTGGGACTGGTGGAATAATACCAATATAACAGGTGTAGACTTCCGTGCGGGTATCAATACAGAGACTTACAAGTACTTTGTGGATTTCGCCAGGAACAACCATCTGGAATATATCATCATCGACGAAGGATGGAGTGACCCGGAAGATTTGCTGGTATTCTCCGACAAGATGGATATGGCAGGCATCATCAATTATGCCAAAGAAAATGGAGTGGGAGTGATTCTCTGGTCTTCATGGCGTAATCTCGTACAGCGTGGACATGATAAAATGGAGGCAATCATGAAGCATTACGGCGATATGGGTGTGAAGGGATTCAAGGTAGACTTCTTCGACCGAGATGACCAAAAGGCCATCAATTCTGTTTATGAAATCGCTGCATGTGCAGCAAAACATCATCTTCTGCTCGACCTGCACGGCATGCGTCCGTTTGGCGTACAGTTCTCTTATCCTAACATCGTGAATATCGAGGGAGTGAAAGGCTTGGAGAATTCCAAGTGGGAACCTCGTACAGGTGTTGGTCCACTGCATGATCAGCCGAGATACGATGTGACGATTCCTTTCCTCCGTGCTCTTCCTGGTTCCTTCGACTATACCCCAGGAGCTATGGTGAATGCCGTCCGCTCGCAGTTTTTTGGCAACAACGACCATCCGATGAGTCAGGGTACGAGAGTACATCAGATGGCGATGTACACGATCTTTGATGCACCTTTGCAGATGCTGGCCGATAGTCCAACCAAGTATATGCAGAATCAGGAGTGTACCGACTTTATCTCGCAGATACCTACAGTTTTTGATCAGGTGGTTCCTTTGGATGGAAAACTTGGTGAATACGTGGTTGTAGCCAAGAGGAAAGGCAATAAATGGTATATAGCCGCGATGAACAATTGGCAGGCTCGTGATCTTTCTGTCGATCTTTCCCGTTTAGTAACACCGAATGACACAACAGGTAATTTGGAAAAAATGAATGGCAAGGCCAATATCTTTGCCGATGGTATCAATGCAGACCGTGAGGCCACAGATTACAAACATACTTATCGACAGGTAACTTCTGACGATAAGCTCCAGATACATCTTGCACCAGGTGGTGGTTGGACAGCTATAGTAGAATAATGTCGTTGAACGACTTATTTATGCGACAGGATGGCCGTCGGATAGACCATTAAAACACAGATTTTTTTTCTGACCATACGGAAAAGCAGTAACAGCATCATTTTATTGCTGTTACTGCTTTTTTGAATATATAGGGTATAATCGCAGAGCCGCTTATACTTAAATATCCGAAATCATGCCTTTTTAGAATAGTTGATTCTAAGACTTACCCCATTATCTTATAGTTTTGTTTTTTCAATAAGTTTTAAGTCTTGTCTTGTTTTTTCTCTGTTCTTCCTGCAAATAATATCCTTTCCTTATTAGCATGTCAAATAGCTTATAGAATCGTTGATAGGAATATATAGAGATATTTTTATATATTTCACCTATATCTTTTTCTTTTCTTTGCGACATATTAGGTAAATAACTAAAGTTTTTTACTAACAACCTAAATTGGATGAATATGAAAAGATTTACTTTAATGTTGGCAGGTGTGCTTTGTGCATCTGCAAGTTTTGCAGCTGATCATTATGTTAGCGTTGATGGTTCTGGTGTAAAAGATGGCTCTTCTTGGGAAAATGCCATTGCCTTTACCGATATGTGTGGTAAAATCAATGAGTATCAAAATGGAGATGTCTTTTATTTTCAGGGAGGAACGTATTATGTTCCGGCTAAAGTGTCTGCTATTTCTAATGGATATTCTTTTGTGGGAGCTTCTACTGGAACACCAACAGTTTTTTCTGGTGATGTAAATTGTGATGGAGTTACTAATGAAGGTGATGCTTCAACTTTGCTTTTCATCCAGTTGGAGACAAAGAATGGTGCTACTTCTAAGCATTTCATCTTACAAAATATCACTTTTACTGGAGCCTATGTGAATCAGACAAGAACATCGGCGTTACGAGTGGTTAACAGTGGTTGGGTTGATGTGCAGAATTGTATCTTTGATAAGAATGTTTCTGTTTATTCAAAGGATAATAATTATGGTGGACCCACATGTTTATTGGAGCGTAGTACAGTAAACTTTACAGATTGCAAGTTTATAAATAATGAGTCTATAGGTCGTGGTGGTGCTATCAAATTGACTTCAGATGGTGCAACGAAGGGTTATACAACCTTGAATCGTTGTCTTGTTTTTGGCAATAAGGCAAGTTCTCTTGGTAGTGCCATTTTTTTTAATCATGGTCAAGAGTTGAATATTATCAATTCTGTTATAACAGAAAATGTTTCTGGTACAGAGGGTGAGGTTGGTGCAATCTTCTCTATAGGAGCAGATAAGACTTATGCACGCCGGATCACCATCATCAATTCAACTATAGCAGGGAATATAGGTGGTGCGCAAGTGTTGGGCAGAAAAGATGCAGTTATTCGTATAGCTAACTCTATAATAGTCGGCGATGGTACGACTTCTGCTATTTCTCTCCAAGACAAGCCAAAGCAGGTTCTTTCCAATGGCTATAATATAATAGGTATGTATCGGGTTGGTGCTGCCTCTACTACATCATGGAAAACTTCTGATTTTGTAAGTGACAACAACACCTTAGAAAGCATCTTTGGCAATAATACTGTGACAAATGGTCCTGTGGCAGCACCTTATGGTGCAACCCAAGTGCAGATGGAGGCAATAGCGAAAGATTGGAGCCTTGGTCAAAACTTGAAACAGGATATCAATGGCGTTTCTCGTGGTGATATTGCTGTTCCTGGAGCAGTAGTAGCAGAGCCTTTGAAGGGTAAGTTCGGAATTACGGATGCTAAATATGCTACATATTATCATGACTTCGGTTACATTATGCCAGAAGGAGTAAAGGGTGGCGTAGTGACCGATGCAAAGGTAGAAGGGACTTTGGTTGTTGATTACAAGTATGGTCCGGGAAGCGTTGTGCCAGCTAAGTCGGCTCTCTTGCTAAATGGTGCAAAGAATGACTACGAGGTGGCATTGAAATTAGAGGAAACTTCCGAGGATGTCAATCTGCTGAAGGGTACAAGCGATGAGTCGCTGACAACTTCGGATGAGGCTGGTGCCAAGTTTTATAAGCTTGCCAATGATAAAGACAAAGGCATAGGTTTCTATTGGGGTGCTGATAATGGTGCTGCTTTCACCAATAGTGCCAACAAGGCTTATCTTGTAGTAGCAGGAGAGGCAAGTGCTGCCAAGGGCTTTGCTCTGGGTGGTGTGGATACTGGTATCAAAGAAGTGACAGAGGTAGGCAAGATGGCAGGCAAGATATATAATCTGCAAGGTATGCAGCAGAAGGGCTTGCAGAAAGGCATTTGTATCGTGAATGGCAAGAAGTTCGTTGTAAAATAAGTTTTTAGTGATAAAAGTAATTATATATGCCCTTTCATAAGTATTTGTGAGATGTCGGTAGACAGTGTAATCCTGGCAGCCTCTATTGGCTTTAATAATGAGGTGAGTGATGCTGAGCAATTAGCGAAGCCTTTTACCGAACCATTTGATTTTGAAGAAAATCCCGGAGATGAGGAAGATACCGACTCCGTGCAGTATGTTTGGGGATTGAATTATTAATTGTAATGTATTTAATAAAAAGAATATTCATGGCAGTTGTGCTCCTTTGGAGTACGACTGCTTTAGTACAGGGGCAGCAGAAACGCTTTACTGTCATGGGTTTGGGTGATTCTATTACGGAAGGGGGAAGTAATTTCTCTTCTTATCTTTATCCGCTATGGGAGCAACTGTACTCGGCTGGTTATGACTTCGATTTCATCGGACCGCGTCAAAGCGAGTGTCGTATCGGCAAGTTGAATCATTGTGGCTTCAGTGGTAAAAACGTAGAGTTTCTTGCTGCCAGAATAGACAGTATCTACAGCAAGTATCCTGCTGATTTTGTGTTGCTTCATGCTGGGCACAACCACTTTTCAGAGGAGAACCCCGTTAAAGGAATGATTGCTGCCTATCGTAAGATTATTTCTTCTATCTTGCTCATTAATCCGAAAGCGACAATCTTGATGGCACAAGTGGTGAAGAGTGGTAAGTTACCCAAATACTCTTATATTCCCAAGTTGAATAAAGAGATAGCCAAGATGGTGAAGGCTTTGCGCAACGACCATGTTGTATTGGTGGACCAAAGCAAGGGATTCCATTGGGCGACAATGACCATTCAGGACAAAGTGCATCCTAACCGCTTGGGGCGTGAACAGATGGCGAATGTGTGGTTTGCAGCCTTGGGCAAGCTTTTGTTGCAGCCGCCTCATGCTTATCGGGTGGATCGAGTGGCTTACAAGTTGCTGCCTTCGGGCGAAAGTCTGTATGCCCATGTCTTTCGTCCGCAAGGGCAGGCGCAGCATTCGGCTGTGGCTTGGTTCTTTGCGGGTGGTTGGAAGTATGGCTCTCCTTTACAGTTCTACAAAGAGTCTGCTTATCTGGCAAGCAAGGGTGTGCTGGCGGTATCTTTTGATTATCGTATATCTTATCTATATGGTTCTTCATGGCAAGATGCTTTGGAAGATGCCAAGGATGCTGTAAAATGGATGAGGGAAAATGCTCGAACATTAGATATCGACCCCCATCGAGTGGCTGTGGGTGGAGCTTCTGCGGGAGGATGTATGTCTGCCCTTTTAGGTGGCATAGACCGCATGGGGGCAGACAGCCTTTCTGTTCCTGATTTGCTGTTGCTGGAATATCCAACTTTGGCTTTGCCGATGAAGTCGGTGCGCGATGGTATGCCTCCGATGCTTCTTTGCATGGGGACGAAAGATGAATTTACGAAGAGGGAGGTAGCAGAACAATATGTTGATGAAGTGCGCCGAAAAGGGAACGAATGTGAGTTCCACCTTTTCGAGGGAAGGCATCATCCGATATTCTATTATCGTAAACCTTTGACTGATGACTACGACAGGCTGTTGTTGCTGTTGTCGGCTTTTTTGTGTAAACACGGCTATATGTAGTAACTATAACGTACATATAGATGAAACTTGAAAGTAATATTTATTCTAACCAAAACAATAACATAGTTATGAGAACGATGAAATATTTTCTGTCATTACTTTTATTATTAGTAATCAACATTCATGCCTATGCAAGCGATGATGGTGTTATTCGTATACTCGCCATAGGAAACAGTTTCTCGCAAGATGCCATAGAGAATTATCTACACCAACTGGCAGAAGCCTCCGGGAAGCAAACAATTATTGCCAATATGTACATTGGTGGCTGTACCCTGGAACGTCATTACAACAATGCCCAGAACAATACGGCTGCGTATTCTTATCGTAAGATAGGGGTTGACGGAATGAAGGTTTCTAAGGAAGGTGTTACCTTAGAAACAGCATTGAAAGACGAAAAGTGGGATTATGTCAGTTTACAGCAAGGCAGTCCTTTGTCTGGTCTGTATGAAACCTATACTCCATATCTTAGTTACCTTATCAGCTATATCAGAAATTTGGCACCTGAAAATGTGAAGTTGGTATGGCATCAGACATGGGCTTATGCAGCCAACTGTACTCTTTCAGGTTTTGCTAATTACAACAAGGATCAGCTTACCATGTATCATGCCATAGTTGATGCAGCACGACAGTGTGTCACTAATTATGGTTTTGATATTCTTGTACCGGTGGGAACGGCTGTTCAGAATGCCCGTACCACATTTATCGGTGATAGGATGAACCGTGATGGACAGCATCTGAATGTTTATTATGGTAGGTATACTGCTGCCTGCACTTGGCTGGAGGCTGTATTGGGTGTCAACCCTATAGGATGTTCTTTTGTGGCTCCTAATATGAGTGAAAGTCTTAAAATTGCAGCTCAGACTGCAGCTCATGAAGCGTGCAAAACACCAGATGCAGTAACAGACTTGAATTATATCCAGAATACAATAGGTGCTAAAGTCTATTTTGTGAGACCTGACAATGATTCCAGATTGACAGAAGATGGAGATGGCTCATCATGGGACAAAGCTTTTTCCTTGAGCGGTTTTATGAGCCATATAGCCAATGGCAATCCTGGTGACACTTATTATTTTGCAGGAGGTACCTACTATCCTCAGACCACAATTACGATCACGGAGCCTTGTAAACTTATAGGAGGGTGTGATCCAAGTTTGACGGGTGTAAACATTCCGAATATGTTTTATCCTTCTCTTCATCCCACAGTATTCTCAGGTGATTCCAATCAGTCGAATACCTTTGACGCAGGCGATTTGAGTCAAATAATCTCGGTTGATTTTACGGGCTCCCTGGAAAAGGAGAAAGAGTTGTGTATCCAGGGCATCGAGTTCACCAGAGCTTATTGTTCCAACACGGCCAGTAATGCACAGCTCGGTGCATTGTATCTCAAAGATTGTGGAAATGCTGTCGTAAAGAATTGTCGTTTCTATCAAAACAGATCTCTTGGTTATGGTGGTATTGCCTTTCGTGCAGAATATAGCACTTCTCATTTGCTCGAATGTGATTTTACCGACAATGAGGCTGGAAGCCGTGGAGGAGCCATTCGATTGTCGTCCAACAACAGAACAAAGGGATATAGTACGTTTGAGCGTTGTCTGATTGCAAGAAACAAAGTAAAAGAAGGTACAGGAAGTGCTGTTTGTGTACAGCATGCTCAACGTACCGCAATTGTTAATTCCACCATCTATGGCAACACTGCAACTACAGGCGGAGCTGTCTTTGCCAACGGAAAGAATAATGACTACAAGAATGAGTTGCTTATTATTAGCAGCACACTTGCTGGCAACGAGGGAGATGGACAGTTGCAACTTGCTGGAGTACAAAATTTGAAATTTATCAACTCAATTATTTGTGGCGATAATCTTGCAACTGAAGAAGGTGATGGAAATTTACTTGATGACTATGCTGCGGTTTTTGGTGATGCGACACTAACTAATGGTGTATTGAAACCATTGGCTACGGTCAAGGTAGGAGTGCAGGTAAATGACCTCAATGACAAGGTGAATGAATGGGGATTTGATGCAGCTGATGTCTCCGTAGATCAACTTGGTAACTCTCGTCTGGATAATAGTTTTCCTGGAGCTTATGTGGCGATAAGTACTGGTATTCACAATGTGGAAAAGGTGATGGCAGATGTTGTAAAAAGTCCTTTTGCCTATAATGTATTGGGTGTCAGTGTAAGCAAGCGACAGAAAGGCATTTGCATAAATTGTGGTAAAAAGTATAGGCTATGATATGGAGTGTCATCATGCTTTTTGCCCAAGATTCCCCAAGGCTTTGGGTATTTCTGCCCAATAGTACGGGCACTTTTCCCCATAAGGATGAGCAATTTTGCTCATCCTTATGGGCAGAAATGCTCATCATGATGGGCTAAAATCGTTAAACCACAATATGAAAGCGGCTTCGATAGTCAATGAAGCCTATTGCGTAGAGCAATGAAAGCGGCTTCGTAAGCAGTTGAAGCCTATTGCAATTATTCTGATAGAAACTATAAAAAATATAGTTGACCACTTTAAGTTTTATTGATAATACGAGTTGACTCACAGTATTAACGTAACAACTCATGACGATATGGGTGCAGAGTAATTACAGCAGTTAAATGTAATGTTAAAAAGATTAAAAGATGAAGTTTCCTTTGTTTTTAACTTATATATTTTTGATACCTTTGCGTCTTTATTGGTGAAAGGGTGTCCTAAAGTTTTGGGAATGTCCTATTGTAACCTAAATAACTGAAGAATGGAAGATCTGGAACGAGAAATGTTACTGATTGCTCAAGGAAATGAGCTCGCCTTTAACAGTTTTATGAACAGATATATGGATGGGCTTTATTACCATTCATATGGAATACTGTATAATAAGGAGATGGCTGAGGAAATAGTCAGTGATGTTTTCTTGGAGGTTTGGAAAAACAGAAAAAAGATAGTAGAAGTTGAGAATATGAAAGCCTGGCTCAACACTCTGGTTTATCGTAAATCAATTTCTTATCTCAGGAAAGAAAAGAAGAGACATCTTGATGTTTCTATGGACGAAATGACTCAGTTTTGTTTTCCTGTGACAGAAACTCCTGCTGATCATATGATTTCGGTCGAAGAGATGAGGTCTCTTCAGTTGGCCATAGAGGCATTGCCGCCGAAATGTAAACACGTTTTCTTCTTGGCAAAGATAGAGAGAGTGCCATATCAGCAAATAGCAGAAATGTTGGATATTTCTCTTGCAACGGTCAATTATCATATCGGTTTTGCAATGACCACTTTGAAAAAGAAGTTGAAACATGGCTGATTTTTGCTAAAAGTAGGAAAAATAATGAGAGATGCACCTATAGATATAAATAAGGAAAGCGTCTTCTTATAAAAGAACAATAGAAAATGGAAGATAATATTAATAATTATAAATATGACGACTCTGTGGAGGACCTTAAATTGAGGTCTTTCGTGGAGCAGTCTTTTCCTAAAAAAATGGATTCAAACTCGATTAAGCAGAAGACATTCATGAAGATTCATGACGAACAGCGTCGATCGCATCGTCGCCAGTGGGCTCGTGTGTCAGTTGCAGCTTGTATCTTGTTGACGTTTGTTTGCCTGGGTCTTTGGAAGATTTTAGATACTCGCCGTGTTGAGACATTAACTGCTTGTACTAAAAAAATGGAGATGCAACATATTATTGTGCCTGTGGGAGAGAAAATGACCATCATGCTTTCTGATGGCACCAAACTTGTGGCTAACTCTCGTACAACACTAAGTTATCCTAAAACTTTCCAGGGCGCAGAACAACGCGAGGTTTCGATAAAGGGAGAAGCTTATTTTGAGGTGGCTCATGATGCTGAGCATCCTTTTGTTGTGAATAGTGGAAAATTTAAAGTCAAGGTGTTGGGTACGCATTTTAATATATCCAATTATGATGACAGTAAGTCAAGTGTGGTATTGGCACAAGGCTCTGTAGAGATTACTACTGATAACAAAGACCTCGTGCGTATGAAGCCATCTGAAAAGGTTGTTGTCGAGAATGGGTCTTTTGTAGAAAAAACGCAGGTTGATGCACAGGATTATACTTCGTGGATGGATGGCGTGTTGACGTTGCAAGGCGAAAGTGTGAATGATATAGCAGAGATGCTTAGCCAGTATTATGGCGTGAAAATAGTTTGTAATCATGTTAATTCTACGCCTTTATATGGAAAACTTGTGTTGCAGGATTCGGTTATGGATGTCCTGAAAACTATCAAGGGAATGGTAAAGATTAAGACCATACGGAAAAATGGTGAAATCTATATAGTAACCAATTAATAAAACATTAATATTTTTTTAGCAAAGAAAGTGCCCTCCTATGGGTAAGGGGACTTTGTATCACAAAAACCTAAATAGCGTATGAAATTTAAGTATATTTTGCAAATCTTTGTGCTTTTTACAATGCTTTGTGGAGCATATCGTATGGAGGCAAAAGTGAGAGTGTACAGCTTTGAACCTGATACAGTCCATGTGTTGAAAAATCCGCTTACGGGGTGGGTTATGTATTTAGGAAGGACCTGGGATGAAAATTTCTGGGCAAAGGAAGGGTATGATGTCATGCCTGTGGGAGAAGGTAAGACAGTCAAGGTGTCTGACTATGCGAGCACATGCTACTTGCGTACGAGTTGGAGTTCTTTGGAACCTGAAGAAGGAAAATATCAATGGCTGGATAAAGATTCCCGCATCAGCAAACTTTTTCAAAGCGTAAGGAAAAGAAAACTCCGTCTGGCTTTCCGCATCGTTGTGGATAGCAGAGACCAAGGGCAGAATACTCCTATTTATGTAAAAGAGGCAGGAGCAAAAGGCTTCCAAGACCCCAACAATCCAAAAATATGGTCGCCATATCCTGACGATTCTGTGTTTCAGGAAAAATACGGGAAGTTTATTCAGGCTTTTGCCGATTACTTTGATAATCCAGATATGGTAGATTTTATAGATGCCTATGGATTGGGAAAATGGGGAGAGTCGCATGCGGTAAGGTATCAAGATTATAATAATAAACAACAAGTTTTCAACTGGATAACCGACTTGTATAGTCGCACTTTTAAGAAAGTCCCAATTTTGATTAACTATCATCGACTTGTAGGTGATACGCTGAGTTGGGCTGCTCCAAATCTTCATAGCAAGCAAATGCTGGAGGAAGCGATAGCCAAAGGATATAGCCTCCGCCATGATGCATTTGGAATGACAGGGTATTATAAAGATTGGGAAAAGAATTTTGCAAAGAAGTGGTTCTTCCGGCGTCCCATCATTTTTGAGGGAGGATGGATTACCAAGGCTCATCATCGCTATTGGATAGACCCATGTGGCAAGTATCGAGAAGGACATTCTGAGGACGTACGAAAGGGGGAGTATGAAATTGGCGAGGAGACACATGTCAACATGATGGATTTGCGTATCAATGATGAGACCCGTTCCTGGTTTGGCAAATGTTTTGACCTGATAAAAAGATTCACACAAGAAGGTGGATATCGTCTTTATCCTGTGAAAATAGTCCTTCCAGATAAGGCTGATAAGAATGGAAAGGTTAGCATACGGCATCAATGGAGAAATCTGGGATGGGGCTATTGTCCTACCAATATACCACAATGGAACCAAAAGTACAAAGTTTGCTTCTCCTTGAGTGATCAGGCAGGAAACAGGGTGAAGAATTTTGTGGTGACAGACTCTGACCTCTCGCAGTGGATAAAGGGAAAAGACGGAGAATATATCACATCTGTCAGCTTACTGGGCATTCCTAAGGGAACCTATACCTGGCAAGTTGCATTGGTAGATACTACTCAACGGAATGAGCCTGGAATAATCATGGCGGTCGACCAGAACTGCCAAAGGAATGGATGGCTCAGATTGGGAACAATAAAAATTAATTAATCATCATAATAACTAAAAAAAATAAGCTTATGAACCTAACTACTATTGTTGGAAAAACGGGCACTGGCATGAGAATGCTATGTTTGGCAGGGTTACTGTCATTCCCAGTTGTTTCGTTACAAGCTTCAAACATTTCGTTAACCGAATTGGGGGAAACTATGCTTTTAAAGGCAGACGATTCTACGGTGAAGCAGGTCTTTGATTACATTGAGCGTCATAGCAAGTATGTATTTGTGTATGACCAGCATGTAAAGAACTTATTGACAAAGAAAGTCAATGTTGCAACAAAAGGCAAATCTGTAGAAGACATCTTGGCTGCTGTTTGTTCGCAGACAGGACTTAAGTATCACATCAATGACCGCCAAGTTACCATCTCCTTAGGCGAGAAAGTTAACAAGCAAACGTTCCAGAGAGAAAGTAAGAGAATTGCAGGCAGAAAAATTAAAGGTGTGGTTGGCGATGGCAACAATGAACCATTGATAGGTGCCACAGTGAAAGTAAAAGGTACCAACATCGTCACCGTTACCGATATGGATGGTAATTTCGAGTTGGAAGTTCCTTCTGGGGCAGAATTGGTGGTGAGCTATATTGGCTTTAATGACCAAACGGTCAAGATTAGTGGCTCTAAGAGTACGTACGATGTCGAGTTGCAGGAGAACACCAACAGCTTGGACGAGCTTGTGGTGATTGGCTATGGTACAGTGAAGAAGAAGGATTTGACAGGTGCTGTTGCTGCTGTCAAGGGTGACGAATTGGTCAACAAGCGTACGACAATGCTCTCAAACGCATTGCAAGGTTCTCTTTCTGGTGTGACGGTATCTCGTAATTCATCTGCGCCAGGTTCTGGTGCGAGCAGCATCCGTGTGCGTGGTATCACCACCATTGGCGAGTCAAGCCCTTTGGTTATTGTGGATGGTGTAGAAAGCACATTGGACTATGTGAATGCTAACGATGTAGAGAGTATCTCTGTATTGAAGGATGCTGCCGCAGCAAGTATCTATGGATCAAAGGCCGCCGCAGGAGTTATTCTTGTGACTACAAAGCGTGGCAATGATACGGGTAAGATAGACTTGAAGTATAATGCAGAGTTTGGTTGGGAAATCCGTACCAAACAACCCAGCATGGTTGGTGTGACCCGTTATTTGGAAATGAACAACGAGTTACAGTATAACGACAATCCTTCAGGTGGATTTTTTCAAGTATATACTGCAGACCAGACCAAGAATTGGGTGAAATACAATCAGACGGATCCCAATAATTATCCAATAACTGATTGGCAAGGTTTAATATTGAACAGCAGTGCACCTCGTATGACTCACTCTTTGACAGTGTCTGGTGGAAACAAGGCGGTGAAATCTGTTGCAACCTTGACTTATGATGAGGTGGATGGTCTTTACGATGGTCGTGGTTTCCAACGTTATATGTTCCGTGCTAACAACGATTTTAATATCAATAAGAAATTGAGTGCTTCCTTGGATGTGAGCATTCGTCATGCTAAAAATCGTAACCAGATTTATGATCCATTCAGCACAATGCGTCTGATGCCAGCTATTTATCCTGCAATGTGGAGTGATGGTCGTATCGCCTCAGGAAAGAGTGGTTCCAATCCCTATGGACTGTTGAAGAATGGTGGTAGTACGGTATCTCATAGTACACAGTTGTCTGGTAAAGGTTCTTTGACCTATAAACCATTGACTGGTCTGAGTCTTTCGGCTATAATTTCTCCTTTCATCAATTATCAAAAGAGCAAGCAGTTTAAATTGGCATGTTGGTACACATTGCCTGACGACCCTGATGTCATCGGAGGCTATCTGGATGCAGGTTCTCTTTATGCCACCAACAAACTTACTGAAGGACGTAACGACAATTGGCATGTCACAAGCCAGTTGCTGGCCAACTATATGCGTACTTTTGGAAAGCATGACATCACGGTAATGGCTGGTTTTGAGAACTATTATATGAAAAGCGAGAATTTGTCTGCTGCACGCGATCAGTATGAACTGACAAATTATCCTTTTTTGAACATCGGTTCAGAAGATTTTCAGACTAATAGTGGTACAGGAGCAGAATATACTTCCAACTCTTTCTTTGGACGTTTGCTCTATTCTTATGCCAACCGTTATTTGTTTCAAGCCAATGTGCGTCGTGATGGAAGTTCACGTTTTGCAAAGAATTATCGTTGGGGAACATTTCCTTCTTTCTCAGCCGGTTGGGTAATGTCAGAGGAGCCATTTATGCAAAAGGCAAACTTGCCTTGGTTGTCTTATCTGAAATTGCGCGCTTCATGGGGTAAGTTGGGTAATGAACGTATTGGAAGCAACTATTTCCCATACATAGCCTTGATGAATTTTGGCAGTACCTTATTCTATATGGCCGATGGAAGTGTTGTTTCTGGATCGACAGCCCGCCCTGCAGTATTGGCAGTGGAAGACATTACCTGGGAAACTACTACCAGTACGGACTTAGGCTTTGATGCTAATTTCTTGAACAATCGTCTGCATATCAATTTTGATTATTATTGGAAAAAGACAACAGATATGTTGCTTGCCATTCAGATTCCTTACACGATGGGTTACAACAGTCCTAATACCAATGCGGGCAAGATGTCAACACATGGTTATGACATTGATGTAAGTTGGCAAGATCATATTGGTGATTTCAAGTACAGTGTTGGTCTTAACTTCTCTGACTATTTGTCTAAGATAGATTATTTGAACAATTCAGATATTATCTCTGGTGGAAAAGTAAAAAGAGCAGGGGTCTTGTTTAATGAGTTTTATGGCTATGTTTGCGATGGTATCTATCAGACACAAGATGAGGTGCAAAACTCTGCAAGAACGAGTAGCTCTGTGACTGTAGGTGACTTGAAATATCGCGATATCAGTGGTCCTGATGGCGTGCCAGATGGTAAGATCTCTCCTGAGTACGACAGAGTGCCTTTAGGTAACTCTCTTCCTCGTTATCAGTATGGTGGCAACTTGAGTGCTTCATGGAAGGGCATCGATTTAAGCATTGCTTTCCAGGGAATTGGCAAGCAGAACGCTTATCTTGACCAGGCGATGGTGCAGCCATTCAGAAACAATTTTGGCAATGTGCCAGCAATCATTGAAGGCAAGTACTGGAGTCCTTTCAACACTGATGCAGAGAATGCAAGTGCCAAGTATCCACGCCTCTCTAATGTGAGCAAAGATAACAACTATGCCACTTCCAGCTACTGGATGTTTAATGGTTCCTATTTCCGTCTTAAGAATGTAACCTTGGGTTATACACTTCCTAAAAACTGGACAAAGTATGTGGGAATAGACCGTACTCGTCTCTATATCAGTGGATCTGATTTGTTCTGTATCAGCAACTATCCTAAGGGATGGGATCCTGAAATGGGTACAAGTGCTTATCCTATTACTACATCTTTAGTTGTAGGTGTTCAAGTTAATTTTTAAATGAAATGAATATGAAAGTTAAGATATTTTTAGCTGGTTTGAGCTTGGCATTGGTCTCTTGTGAAAGTATGGATTTGGTTCCAAAGTCTCAAGGTAATACAGCTTCTTGGTATACAAATGAAACAGAGTTGGCTTTGGCGGCTAATGAGTTTTACATATTGGGTTATTGGCAGGAGCCATTAAATTCTTCAGAACAATGGTGTGACAATACAACCTATCGTTTGCAGAACCGAAACCCTGGTAGTAAGGGTACCATTCTTGATGGAACCATGAATGGACAGCAGTATGAGGTTTATGCCTTGTGGGAGCAGAGCTATAAGCTGATAGCCCGTGCCAACACAATGTTGGAAAATATACACAAGGCAGAAGGGAACGTGGCTCAGTCGGTGATAGACCGTTATACGGGTGAGGCTTGTTTTGCTCGTGCCTGCAAATATGCCGATTTGATCTTCTTCTATGGTGATGTTCCTTATTTGGAGAGGACAGAAACGATTACAGAGGCAGAACAGAAGGGGCGTCGCCCAAAAGAGGAGTTGATTCCTCTTGTGTATGCAGATTTTGATAAGGCAATCGAAGGCCTTCCTGTATCATATGGTAAGAGTGCATCTATTCATTTTACCAAAGGTGCAGCGATGGCTATGAAAGCTCGTTTTGCACTTTATATGGGTGATTATGAGATGGCGGAAAAATCCGCAAAGGCTTGTATGGACTTAGGTGTTTATTCTTTGGAACCCGATTATGCCAAACTGTTTAAGCAAAGTACCAAAGTAAACCCAGAAAAGGTCTTCGTCTTACCTCGCTCTATAGAGAATGATGTTGTTTTGGATTCTTGGATTGTGAAGAATGCTCTTCCACGTAATGCTGGCGGGTATGGTTCATACAATCCATCCTGGGATCTGCTGGCATCTTATCTCTGTACCGATGGTTTGCCCATTGACGAGTCTCCTTTGTTTGACCCTCGTAATCCTTTTAAGAATCGTGACCCTCGTTGCAGCATGACTATTGTGGCTTTCAATACAGAACATTGCGGTTTTGAGTATGACCCAAGTCCTGCAGCAACTACCATTATGAACTATACCACGGGCAAAACCCAGTCAAATCAAGATACTCGTAAGGTTAATCAATATGCTTCCTATACGGGCTTGTTATGGAAGAAAGGGGTTGATGCCTCTTGGTTGGAGAATGGTTTGAAGGTAGAACAAGACTATATCATCATGCGTTATGCCGACGTACTCTTGATGTATGCGGAGGCTATGATTGAGCAAAATAAGATAGATGATTCCGTACTTAAGGCTATCAATATGGTTCGTGCCCGTGCTTACGGAGTGGATGTTTCGGAGACTTCTGCTTATCCTGCAGTAAAAATGGGTTCTCAGGAGGAATTGAGAAAGGCAGTTCGTATAGAGCGCCGTATGGAGTTTGCAATGGAAAACTCTCGTTTGCAGGATTTGATGCGATGGAAACTGGCATCTAAGGCTCTCAATGGGTACAATTATATCATGCTCCAGCCGGATGATTTGTTGAAGAACGTTGTAGAGAAGGGACTTTGGTTCTGGGGAATGACACCACAGATAGATGAAGATGGCTTGGCAGATTTTTCTGCCCTCTTCAATGCCGGTTATTGTACAACTGGTGCCAAGCGTTCTTTCCCAGATAGAGAATACCTCTGGCCAATTCCTACACATGATATGGAATTGTGCCCTAATCTAACAAATAATCCTGGTTATTAAGCCGGGATTATTCCCTCCCTTCAAATCGTTCATTGTGTAATAGATTTTATAAAGAGATTTACAGATGAAAACAAAAAATATAAATCAAGTAATAGTATGGCTGCTGGTATCTTCTATAAGTATGTTCACGGTGTCTTGTAATGAAGATATAGACAACTCTTATTCAAGAAATCAGTCGGTTATAGAACTTCAGCCATCGGGTGAATTTGTCAAATTGGATGAGAATAATCCTGATGCTACCGCATTGACATTAGACTGGACAACAGCTCACGATTATGGTGATGATTATATAACCACCTATAAGTATGAGATGCGTGTATCTGGAAGTACTGCTGATGAGATAGTGGAATATGAGGATGATGGCCATTTCTCACGTATTTATACTAACAAGCAATTGCAGGAACTTTTGGTCAATCATTTTGGTCAACTTACCAGTACCATTCGTGAGGTGCAGTTTATTGTCACCGCTTCTTTTGAGGGTCCTCGTTTGGTGATACCTGATATAGCTACGGCAAAAGTGAACGTAAAGACTTATGGACCTAAACAGTTTAGTGCAGACGAATTGTTTATGGGTGGTACTGCTGTCGGTGACGAGGACGTACGGCTCGAGGCAAACAATGATGGTACTGTTTACTCCTATACAGGTAAGTTGAATGCCGGTAAGATTAATTTCCCTGTTCATTTCGGAGATGAGGAGAATGCTATTGGGCCGGAAACAGTTGATGCAACTCCCACTTTGGGAGAGATGCCTGCTGTAATCACTGACCGTTCTGATGCAAATTATTGGATCATTCCTGAAGCTGATACTTATCGCATTACAATCAACATGAATAACCGAACAGTGAAGATTATTGCTGCTGGTGCTGTTGTTGAGGCTGATCAGGTGTTCTTGGCAGGTTCGGCAGTTGGTGAGCAAGTTGAAATGACCCAGACCTTGGAGAATGAAAACGTGTATGCTTGGCGTGGAGAACTGTCTTCTGGTAGTCTTTATATTCCGTTTACTTTTGAAGGAGAACAGAAGATGTCTGCAGTTCCTATGCAGGATGGTAACCATGATATCAATGATGGTCAGTCTTCGTCGTTCACTCAGGTGACGACAAATACAGCAGGGGCATCCCGTTATTGGACTATTCCAAGTTCTGGTGTATATCGCATCGTTCTGAATAAAGAAGAAAAAACGGTAACCATCTATTCCGACAAGACTGATTTACAGCCAAAAACGATTAGTTGGAACAACACCACTTTGGGTATCAACCCTTATAAGACAACTATAGAAAAGTTGTATATGTATGGTACGTTCAATGCTTTTGATCATGATCCTGGTGCCTTCACTGGTTATCAAGATAAGTTCAATCTGTACCCAAGCTTAGCAGATCCTTGTGTGTTTGTATATAAAGGTGATGCGCTCCCTCGTAGCTCACAAAAGGATGAACGAGGAAATGTCGTACAGGCTTCGGTGAAGTTTGCCGTTGATAACCATAATAATAATGTGTATGCTTTTGGTTCTACAGCCGATGCTAAGCGTAATGACCACAATGGTTACATCACAGCCAAGTTAGGCGTTGAAGAGAAAATGGTAGAAGGTCAGAGCCATAACCGCTATGCTTACTTTATTATTCCTGAGGGCTGCAACTTTGTTGTGGTGAATGTGAGAAACAACACAGTTTTATTTGATAAGAAATAATCAATAATATTAGATAATTATGCAAATGGAAAAATATATGTCAGGAGCCAAAACGACGATTATGTCATTGGCCCTCATCGTTTCATCTCTCGTTGTCGGAACTTCATGTTCCGACAGCGATGATCTGGGAACGACTGATTATAGTTGGAATATTTCTGGTAACAAGGTTGTGAATATCAAGCCTGAGCGTTATAAGTTCCTCCGTAACCCATTGCAGGGTTGGAATATCTATACGGGTATTGGTGATGGAATGATGGATAACTTTTGGGATATCTATGATAACTTTGAGTCTTCGGTAGGTCCTGTAAAAGTGTCGGATTATGGTACAACCTGTTATATCCGTGGTGCATGGAGTGACTTCAATCCAGAAGAGGGTGTTTATATTTGGCAAGATGGTGTAGATACCGAACCCGCCAGAAGATTCCGTATGTTAGTAAATGGCGCCAAGGAGCGAAACTTGAAGCTGGCTTTTACTTTTGTGGTAGATAGTCGTGACAAGCATTATAATTTTACTCCAAACTATGTGAAAGAAGCAGGTTGTAAGGGGTATGTAACTACTACTGGTAGTGTGCAGGTTTGGTCACCGTATCCTGACGATCCTATATTCCAGGAGAAATATGCCAAATTCTTGAAAGATTTTGCTGCTAAGTACAATGACCCTGACGTGACCAATTATGTGAGTGGATTTGGCTTGGGCAAATGGGGTGAAACCCATTCCTTGAGATATTGGGCAGTTGACACTCCCAACGAGTCAGAGAAGCGAACAGAGAAGGAGGTAAAATACGATGTGTTTGAGTGGATCACCGACTTGATGTCGCAAACTTTCACAAAGGTTCCTGTCTTCATCAACTATCACCGTTGTCTATTGAGCAGCAAGGAGTTTGTTGGAGCACCTGTTGACGATTCTGCCGAGTTGATAGAAAGAGCTGTCAAGAAAGGTTTTGGACTTCGTCATGATGCATTTGGTATGAAACAATATTACAAGGATTGGGAGCGCGGCATCGCAACTACTTATCGCTATCAATGTCCATTTATTATGGAAGGCGGTTGGGTAGAGTCATCTCATGGTGGTTCTATCAAGGGTGATGGTTATGCCAATTATAAAGAGGTGAGAAAAGGCGAGTTTGATGAGGCCAAGGGTGCTAATGTGAATATGATGGATTTCCGATTCAACAGTAATCCACAGGCTGGCGAAACTCATTCTTGGTTTAATGCTGCATACAATTTGGTGGAAGATTTCATAGCAGAAGGCGGCTATCGCCTTTATCCTGATAAATTGTCTGTTCCCGAGAATGCTTCTGTAGGCGGCAAGGTTACTTTGACACACCGTTGGTCTAACTTGGGTTGGGGGTATTGTCCTACTAATCTACCTCAATGGAATCAGAAGTATAAGGTGGCATTTGCCTTGTTGGACAAGAATACAGAGAAACCTGTCAAAGTCTATGTAGATGCTTTGCCAAAAGTTTCTGATTGGGTGAAGGGTAAGCCTCATACTTACAGTACAGAGATTACATTGGAAGGTGTAACTTCTGGTCAATATACTTGGGCTGTTGGTATCGTAGATACAGCAAAGGACAACAATATAGGCATTTATATTTCTGCACGAGATGAATATCAGACAGCAGATGGATGGGTAAAACTTTCAGATGTAACTATTAAATAATGAAAAAGTATATATGTGCAAGAAATTCCTCATAACGATAATTGCGTTCCTGAGTTCCCTTATGGTGGAGGCTTCTGAAATTCTGGTGGAAGCAGAGAGCTTCCACCAGAAGGGAGGTTGGGTTGTTGATCAGCAATTTATGGACCAAATGGGCTCTTCTTATTTGTTGGCACATGGAATGGGTAAACCTGTGGATGATGCTACGACTACTATCCACGTGAAAGAAGGTGGTCTCTACTATATATATGTAAGGACATACAATTGGACTGCTCCTTGGAGCAAAAAGTCTGGGCCAGGTCGCTTTTCTTTGTCTGTTAATGGAAAAATCATTTCTAAGGTATTGGGCGCTGAAGGAAAGGACTGGCAATGGCAAAAAGTTGGTAAAATGAGGCTCAAGACAGGTACAAACAGTTTGGCTTTGCATGACTTGACGGGTTTTGAGGGCCGTTGTGATGCAGTCTATATGACAACCGATGAAGTTCAGTCTCCTGTAGGACTTGATACAAAAGCAACTGATCTACTTCGCAAACGTCTTCATCCACAGGCCACTTTCAAGCAGAAGAACTACGATTTTATCGTGATAGGAGGTGGTATCGCAGGTATGTGCGCTGCCGCTTCTGCTGCCCGATTGGGGTGTAAAGTGGCTTTAGTCAATGACCGTCCTGTTTTAGGAGGTAATAATTCTTCAGAGGTACGCGTACATTTAGGAGGAACAATAGAGATGATGCCCAATCAGGGATTGGGAAGGATGATTCGTGAGTTTGGACATTCTAAAGGTGGTAATGCTCAGCCCGGCAACTTCTATGAAGATACCAAGAAAGATTCCTTTATTCTTGCCGAGAAAAATATAACACTTTATCCTTGTTACCGTGCAGTAAAGGTCAAGACGACAGGGAACCTTATTCAGTCTGTAGTGATTCGTCAGATTTCTACTGGTGAGGAACTCTGTCTTTCTGCTCCCATTTTTAGCGATTGTACAGGAGATGGTACGATTGGTTATATGGCTGGAGCTGATTGGAGAATGGGGCGTGAGGCACAAGGCGAATATCATGAGTCTTTGGCACCAGTTAAAGCTGATTCCGTCGTTATGGGTACTTCTATTCAGTGGTATTCAGAGTTGAAGGATAGTAAGGTCTCGTTTCCAGAGTTTTGTTATGGTGTAAACTTCAATGAAACTAATAAGGAAACTGTAACTAAAGGAGAATGGACCTGGGAAACAGGTATGAATAAAAACCAGATAACAGAAGCTGAAAGAATCAGAGACTATGGACTTTTGGTTATTTACTCTAACTGGAGTTTTTTGAAGAATCATTCTGTAGAAAAGAAAAAATTCAACAATCGTTCTTTGGCGTGGGTGGGTTATATCGCGGGCAAGCGAGAGTCACGCCGTCTTTTAGGAGATTACGTTTTGTCTGAGGAAGATATCAATAAAAATGTATTGCACGAAGATGCGTCTTTTACAACAAGTTGGAGCATTGACTTGCATTTTGCGGACAGTATTAATAGTATTCATTTCCCCGGCAATGAATTTAAAACGCGAACCATACATCGATGGATTTATCCCTATGCTGTGCCTTATCGCTGTCTGTATTCCCGTAATGTGAACAACCTTTTTATGGCAGGTAGGAATATCAGTTGTACTCATGTGGCTTTGGGTACGGTAAGGGTTATGAGAACCACGGGTATGATGGGGGAGGTTGTAGGGATGGCTGCTGGTCTTTGCCATCAATATGGTATTATGCCAAGAGACGTGTATCGTCATCATTTGCCGGAGCTAAAAGTGTTGATGCAGGATGGTTTGGGTAAGAAAGATGTACCCGACACTCAGCATTTTAATGAACCTAATAGATTTTTGGATAAGCCTCGTGCTTTTATCAATCATTAATTATTATGAGAAAAACCCTATTCATTTTGCTATTATTCTCAATGGCATGGTGTTCTGTGAAAGCTGTGAAGAGCAGCTATGCCATTTTGAATAAAGATACCCTTCGCATAGGAAACTCTTACATGGAGCGCTGTTTCTTGTGGAATCATGGAGCGTTGAAAACGATAGCCTTGACAGATAAACTGCATGGAACTTGCATGCAGGCTCGTGGTGAGCGTCCAGACTTTGCCATAGCTCAAGGTGATGCAAGGAATGGAAAAATGTCATCGCAATGGGTTCTTTCTGATGGTGTGCAACCAAGTCATCTTGAAGTGATTGTTAGTTACGACCAGGGTACATTATCAGTAAAGCGTGTCTTCAAGGTTTATGAGAATACTCCTGCCTTGGCATGTACCACTTATCTTAGAGGTACTATGCAGAAGTTGAAGTCTGTTGCTGATGTATCCAATGTTGATAGAAAAAATATTGAGTCAGCAGAGGATATGGTGACGGAATTGAAAACTCCAACATTAGACCGCATTCAGTTGTTTGGGAAGCATTGGCAGACAAAGGCCGTTGAGTTTTTGGATTATACTGATTGGAATGATAATTTGGTCTTTGAACGTAATTTTATTCCATATCGCAAGAGCGGTTGTAGGGGTAATCTGTTGTTTGCCAAGGACCAATTGACTGATAATGGCTTCTTTTTTTTGAAAGAGTCTCCTTCTTCAAGTACACAGTTGCATTATACTGGTTCCGACTTTATCACAGATTTCAATGACTTTATGGTAGTCAGTCCTGGAGTTTCTTCTGCCGACATAAAGAAGGAATCATGGACTCGTCTGTATGGATGTGTGCTTGGCGTATTTCATGGTGAAGAGAGAGCTGCATTGGTGTCTTTGCGAACTTACCAAAAACAACTGCGAAAGGAAAAATCTTCTTCAGATGAGATGATTATGCTCAACACTTGGGGAGATAGAAGCCAAGATGAAAAAATCAACGAGGAGTTTTGTATGCGCGAATTAGATAGAGCAGCCAAGTTGGGTATTACAGTTTTCCAGTTGGATGACGGCTGGCAGAGTGGTAAAAGTCCTAACTCAAAGACAAAAGGAGGCTCTTTCAAGGATATTTGGAAGGACAACAGCTATTGGACACCTAATCCCATGAAGTTCCCTCATGGATTGAAAAATATAGTGAAGAGAGGAAAGAAGTTGGGTATCCGTATCGGCTTGTGGTTTAATCCAAGTGTACAAAATGATTTTTCCGATTGGGAGAAGGATGCCCAGGCTATTGTGTCTTTATATCGTCAATATGGCATAGAGTGCTTCAAGATAGATGGTTTGCAGATTCCTACAAAGCAAGCAGAAGAGAATTTGCGCCATCTTTTTGACAAGGTAGCATTGGAAACCAATCATCACGTTATCTTTAATTTGGACGCTACAGCAGGAAGACGTGGGGGATATCATTCTATGAATGAGTATGGAAATATATTTCTGGAGAATAGATATACTGATTGGGGAAACTACTATCCTTATCGTACTTTGCGCAATTTGTGGCAATTGTCTCGTTATGTTCCTGCCGAAAAAATGCAGGTAGAGTTCTTGAACAAATGGCGCAATGCTGATAAATATGCTGACAATGATATTTTTGCTCCCAAGAGCTACTCCTTTGACTATCTTTTTGGCATTACTGCTGCTGCTCAGCCTTTAGCATGGATGGAAGCATCCAACTTGCCTCAGGAAGCCTATAAAGTTTCCCCACTGATAGAGAGTTACAGAAAGATACAGCATGACTTCCATTCGGGAGTTATCTTGCCAATAGGTGATGAGCCTTCAGGGCGTTCTTGGACAGGCTTCCAGTCTATGACTTGTCAGGATAAAGGATATTTTATTGTTTATCGTGAGGACAACGACAGACAAAAGGCCTGGTTGCAGACCTGGTTGACGCCTGGCGAGCATGTTCAATTGGAGAAGATAGCTGGGCAAGGAGCCTCATTTGTCTCCCAAATAGATGAGAATGGACGACTCTCTTTCTTTTTACCGGAGAAGAATCAATTTGCAATTTACCAATACAAGATTGAGAAATGAAAAAAATAGTAGCTTTATTAATATGTATCATTTCCCTTTGTGGAGAGACTTTTGCTGCAGAGACATATATCTCTAATGTCTATGGTAGGCAATATGAATCCTTGAACGGAAAGTGGAACGCTATCGTCGATCTTTACGAGAGAGGCGAAGAAATGAAATTGTATCTCAACCAAACGCCTCAAGGTAAGAGCGATTTCTATGAATATGCTTTCGATGGAGGTTTGCGCCTGAATGTACCAGGAGATTGGAATTCTCAATCTTCTGAACTCAAGTATTTTGAAGGCTCTGTTTGGTATGCCCGCCATTTTCATCTCCATGTTTTAGATGCCAAGCGGCGCTTTTTGTACTTCGCTGGTGTCAGCTATCGTTGTAATGTGTATTTGAATGGTAAAAAAATCGGAGAGCACGAAGGATCTTTCACTCCTTTTCAAATTGAGGTGACAGATGCTTTGGTGCAAGGGGATAATACATTGGTTGTTGAGGTGAACAATCGTCGTCAGAAGTCTGCCATCCCAGCTTTGTCTTTTGATTGGTGGAATTATGGTGGTATCACGCGAGATGTGATGCTTGTTACCTTGCCTAAGCAATATATTAGCGATTATTTTGTTCAATTGGATAAGCATCGTGCAGATTTGGTACATGTGAAAGTCTGTTTGTCGGAAGGTGTTGCCAATCAAGATGTATGTGTAGAAATACCAGAATTGAAGCGCAGACTCCTGTTGAAAACAGACGCATCAGGTATGGCAACTGGAGATTTGAAGATTTCCAAGATACAACGTTGGAGTCCAGATTTTCCTAAGTTATATCAAGTAAACATCAAAACCCAGTGCGATGAGGTAACAGAAATGATTGGATTCCGTAATGTGGAGGTGAAGGGGACAAAAGTGCATCTCAATGGGAAACCAGTGTTTTTGCGTAGTATTTCTTTCCACGAAGAAATACCACAGCGTATGGGAAGAGCCTGCTCTGAAAGTGACGCCGAAATGCTCCTTTCTGAAGCAAGAGCTTTAGGAGTTAATATGGTTCGTTTGGCGCATTATCAGCAAAACGAGTATATCGTTCGCAAGGCAGAGAAGATGGGCATCATGCTATGGCAGGAAATACCTGTTTGGCAAGCCATAGATTTCTCTAATAAGGAAACCTTAAATAAAGCAAAGAGAATGTTGAAAGAAACCATTCGTAGAGACCAAAACCGTTGCGCTGATTGCTTTTGGGGAATTGCAAACGAGACACGACCTTCTGATGCTCGTAATGCCTTTTTGACAGATTTGCTGCAAGCTGGTAAGGAAGTAGATACAACTCGCTTATTTGTTGCCGCTTTCGATAATGTATATTTCAAGGAAAATTCGCAGTTGTTCGAGATGGAAGATAGCTTTGTAAATCAATTGGATATGATTGGTGTCAATAAATATATGGGCTGGTATGCGCCATGGCCGTTGGAACCTGCCAAATGTGTATGGAAGGTGGCTGTGCATAAGCCATTGCTTATTTCGGAGTTTGGGGGCGAGGCCTTGTTTGGTCAGCATGGTGACGATACGATAGCTTCTTCCTGGAGTGAGGAATACCAAGCAAAACTTTATCGTGATAATTTGAGGATGTTTGAGAATATTCCCAATTTAGTAGGTGTCTCGCCTTGGGTTCTTTTTGACTTCAGGTCGCCATTCCGCTTTCATCCTACCAATCAGGATGGTTGGAACCGTAAGGGATTGGTTTCTGATCAAGGACAGCGCAAGAAAGCTTGGTATGTTATGCATGACTACTATCAGAAAAAGCAGCAAGAATACAAGAACATTAAATAAACACATGACCTATGAGAATACAATCGAGAATGATGATATGGCTGTTGGTCGTATGTATTGCTCGCCCTGTAATGGCGAATAATTCAGCAAAAGCCAAGATGATATATAAAGATGCCTATGCCCCTTTGGAAAACAGGGTAGAGGATCTTTTGTCACGTATGACCTTAAAAGAAAAGGTCTTGCAGCTCAATCAGTATACATTGGGTACCAACAATATAGAGAATAATAAGGGTGTAGAGGTGAAAAACATCCCTGCAGAGATAGGCTCTTTGATATATTTTGCTACTGATCCAGAGTTGCGAAATCGGATGCAACGTCATGCCATGGAGGATTCTCGCTTGGGCATTCCTATTTTATTCGGCTATGATGCCATTCATGGTTTTCGTACGATTTTCCCGATTCCATTAGCTCAGGCTTGCAGTTGGAACCCTGCATTGGTGGAGCAAGGATGCAGGGTTTCTGCTCAAGAGTGTAGAATGAGTGGTGTAGACTGGACATTCTCTCCAATGATAGATGTCAGCAGAGATCCAAGATGGGGGCGTGTGGCTGAATGCTACGGAGAGGATCCCTATGCCAATGGCGTGTTTGCACAGGCTGCCGTGAAAGGTTATCAAGGCAACAGCCTTGCTGCTGCAACGTCTGTTGCCGCATGTTTGAAACATTATGTGGGTTATGGAGCTTCTGAGGCAGGTCGCGACTATGTTTATACCGAGATTTCCCGCCAGAGTCTATGGGATACTTATCTTCTTCCATACGAGATGGGTGTGAAGGCTGGTGCGGCTACTATTATGAGTAGCTTTAATGACATCAGTGGCACTCCTGGATCTGCTAACTATTATACGTTGACAGAGGTTCTTCGCCATCGTTGGCATTTCTCAGGTATGGTTGTCTCGGATTGGGCAGCCATCCAGCAATTGAAGAGTCAAGGTATGGCCAAGAATTTGAAGGAGGCTGGTGCATTAGCGCTAACGGCAGGACTCGATATGGATATGATGTCTCATTCGTATGATGCATATTTGGAGTCTTTAGTCACTGAAGGTAAGGTCAGCATGGCAGTTATTGATGAGGCTGTGAGGCGAGTGCTGAGGGTAAAGTTCCAATTGGGATTGTTTGAAAATCCTTATACCCCAGTTTCAAAGCCTGCAGCTCGTTTTCTGCTACCACAAAGCTTGCAGGTAGCTTCCGACATAACTTCAGAGTCAATGGTTCTTTTGAAGAATTCGGGTATATTGCCATTACAGTCTGCAAAGAAGATCGCTGTGGTGGGACCGATGGCAGACAATGCACATGATTTGCTTGGCTGTTGGTGGGGACATGGTGAGGATCAGGATATTCGGAAATTGCTTGCTGGCATTCAGAAGGAGTTTGCTGGAACCTCCGAAGTGAGGTATGCTAAAGGTTGTGATTTTGACGGTGATGACGAATCGGGCTTTAAGGAAGCAGAGGCTTTGGCCAAATGGGCTGATGTTGTTATCATGTGTATGGGCGAGAAAGGTAGTTGGAGTGGTGAGAATAATTCTCATGCCGACATCAGTCTGCCTGCCATTCAGCAAAAGTTGATGCATACCGTGAATAATGCCGGTGGTAAGATTGTGCTCGTTTTGGCAAGTGGTCGCCCTGTTGTTCTGGGGGAGGCTGTGGATTTGTCAGAAGCAATTTTGGAAGTTTGGCATCCTGGTATAGCAGGAGGTGATGCGCTTGGAGGCATTCTTTCAGGTCGCTATAATCCTTCAGGCAAGTTGGCGATGACGTTCCCCTATGCGCAAGGTCAGATTCCTATTTATTATAACAGACGTAATAGTGCCCGCCGTCATCAGGGCTTTTACAAGGATATGACGAGCGAACCTTTATATCCTTTCGGGCATGGACTGAGCTATACGCATTTTATTTATGGTTCGCCAGTTGCAAGTAAATCTCATGTGACCAAGAATGATAAGTTTCAGGTTTCGGTTTCTGTAACCAATGTTGGCGACAGGGATGGAAAGGAGACAGTCTTTTGGTATATTGTGGATCCTTATAGTACCATTACGCGCCCATGTAAAGAGTTGAAGTTCTTTGAAAAGAAATTGATACGGAAGGGAGAGTGTGTTACTTATACCTTTAATGTCGATGTGGAGAGAGATCTTGGATATATTGATGCCGATGGCAGACGATTTGTGGAGTCTGGTGAAGTGTCGATACTTGTGGGTGATAAAGAATTGAAGTTGAATATAGAATAGAAAAAATATGAAACGTTTTATAGTTCTTTCTTTGATGGTGTGTATATCTTTCCTTTCTGTTTTTTCTCAACGTAGCGAACGCATACTTGAGGAAGGGTGGAAATTTGCTCGTGGACGATATGCTTCTGCAGAGAAGGTGAATTATGACGATAAGTTATGGAGCAGTGTGACTGTTCCTCACGATTATGCCATATTGGGACCTTTTGATAGGAACAACGACTTGCAGGATGTGATGAATATCCAAAACAAAGAAACCAAGGTGAATCGTAAGACGGGTCGTACCGGAGGACTTCCTTATGATGGTGAGGCTTGGTATCGTTGTCATTTTCGCTTGAATGGTAATTCACGGAGCTTTCTTTATTTTGATGGAGTGATGAGCGAGGCCACAGTCTTTGTAAATGGGCGGCAAGTGGCCTTTCAACCGAATGGCTATGCTGCATTTCAAGTAGAAATAACCTCCTATGCACATCGTCCTGGCAAAGATAATGTCTTGGCGATTAAGTTAGATTCCAAGGCTCATTCTTCGCGTTGGTATCCTGGCGCAGGAATATTTCGGGAAGTGAGGTTGATTGAGACGGGAGATGTCCTTCTTTCTGCTTGGAATACCAAAGTTATTACTAAAATAGTTGGTGCTAATAAGGCAGAAGTAAGTGTAGATGCTACTATAGTAGGGGAAAATAAATCCGGTAGCATCGTCAGATTGGAACTGTTGGATACTAACCGCAAGGTTGTTGCCAGTCGGCAAGCCTCAGTGCGGGCGGGTGAACAAAACTCTCGACAGATTTTGACAGTATTGAATCCACGATTGTGGAGTCCGGAACAGCCTAATCTTTATCATTTGCGTATCTCTTTAGTTCGGGATAAACGTGTTGTTGACCACTTGGAGCAGGAGGTTGGCATTAGAAGTGTTGAATTTGTCAAGGGACAGGGCTTTTTCCTGAATGGGAAGCATCGTCAGATACAAGGGGTTTGCATACATCATGATTTAGGAGCGCTGGGTACTGCTGTTAATGAGTCTGCTCTTCGCTACAGGCTCAGGCTTTTAAAGAATATGGGGTGTGATGCCATCCGAACTTCCCATAATCTTCCTTCCTCATTATTGCCCCGATTGTGCGATGAGATGGGGTTGATGCTGTTGATAGAGCCTTTCGACGAGTGGGATATACCTAAGTGCGAGAAAGGATTCCATCGTTATTTTGAAGATTATGCAGAGAGAATGGTAAGAGATATGGTGCGCCATTTTCGCAATCATGCTTCTGTCATCTTGTGGGGAATAGGCAACGAGGTGCCCAACCAGCGAGATCCTGAAGGATGGAAGTTGGTGAAACGCTTGCAGCAGTATTGTCATGAAGAAGATTCTACACGATCAGTTACAGTGTGTATGGATCAAATTCCGTATGTTTTGGCTAATGGATTTGCCAAAGATGTGGATATTCCTGGCATCAACTATAATACCTGGAATTTTGAAAAGGCAGCTGCTGTTTGGCAGCAAGGAATGATTCTCGGTTCAGAGACTGCTTCCACGGTAAGTTCGCGTGGTGTTTATAAATTTCCTCTAAAGTTGAGATCCATGGCAATGTACGCAGACCATCAGTCTTCGGGTTATGATGTGGAATATTGTAGCTGGAGTAACACGCCAGATGTTGATTTTTCCTTGGCCGAGAAATATCCATGGTATTTAGGACAGTTTGTATGGACGGGCTTCGACTATTTAGGTGAGCCAACACCTTATAATAATGACAACTGGCCAAGCCATAGCTCGCTCTTTGGTATCATCGACTTAGCCAATATACCCAAGGACAGGTATTATCTTTATCGCAGTCTGTGGAATAAAAGAGATCATACACTTCATATACTTCCTCATTGGACTTGGCATGGGCGCGAGGGGCAGGTAACTCCTGTAATGGTATATACAGATTATCCAGAAGCAGAGTTGTTCCTGAATGGCAAAAGCATGGGGCGCAGGCGGAAACTGTCCCTGTCGGAAGTCCAGTCTATGAAGGGAGACAGTCTGGCTCTCTTACGACATTATCGGTTGATATGGGATTCTGTGAAATATGAGTCTGGTAAACTTGTTGTTGTCGCTTATGATAGGGAAGGACATCCTGCAATGAGTGATTCTGTCTGTACGGCAGGACAACCTTATCGGTTAGTGGCAACGGTCGATAAGCATAGTGTGTGCGCCAATGGTACAGAGTATGCTTTTGTGCAGTTAAAAGTAGTCGATAGGCAGGGTAATCTGTGCCCTGACAGTTCTGAAAGAATTCGTTTCAGAGTAGATGGATGTGGAGAGTTTGTTGCTTCAGCCAATGGAGATCCTACCGACTTGAATCCTTTTCACATATCAGAAATGCCTGTCTTTCAAGGACAACTGATGGCAATAGTACGAGGCAATGGCAGAGTTGGCGAGTTATTATTTGAAGCTTCTGCCGATGGGCTTCTGCCATGCAAGATAAAAATAAAGACAAAATAAAAATATAGTTATGAAGAAATATCAGATAAAAAGTTGGTGTAGTATCAGCCGTACAATAGCGGTGATGATAGTTGGTGTCGTTTGTTCTCATTCGATGGCTCAAATCATAGATGATGAAGCAGTCAAAAGAGCAAAAGACTTAGTGGAACAAATGACTTTGAGAGAAAAGATAGATTATCTGTCCGGTGAGACGTCCTTTTCACTGCGTGCTATTCCACGTCTGGGTATACCTCGCATATTGCTGGCTGATGGTCCTTGTGGCATTCGCAATCATGCACCTCATAGCACCTTGTTCCCATCGGGCATCCTAACTGCAGCCACTTGGAATAGAAATGTGGCTCATCTGTTGGGTGAGGGTCTGGGGGATGACGCCCGTGCCCGTGGTGTCGGTATCTTATTGGGTCCAGGTGTTAATATATATCGCTCACCCTTGTGCGGTCGTAATTATGAATATTTCGGCGAGGATCCCTATCTCACTTCTGAGATAGCCTGTCAGTACATAGAGGGCGTTCAGAGCAGGGGAGTGATGGCAACCATCAAGCATTTTTGTGGCAACAATCAGGAGTGGAGTCGTCATCACACCAGTTCTGATATTGATGAGCGAACTTTGCAGGAAATCTATTTTCCGGCATTTCGCAAGGCAGTACAGCAGGCTCACGTAGGTGCAGTTATGAACAGTTATAATCTTATCAATGGTGTGCATGCTACAGAGAATGCCTGGCTCAATAAAACGATACTTCGTGACACATGGGGATTCAACGGTCTCTTGATGTCTGACTGGACCTCAGTCTATTCTGTTGTCAACACAGCCAATAATGGCCTGGATTTGGAGATGCCAAAAGGACGCAATCTGAATTACGAGAATCTTTATCCTGCTATAAAGAAAGGATTGGTGACAGAGGCTACGATAGATCAAAAGGTACAGCACATTCTGCAGTCTTTGATAGCTTTTGGCTTGCTCGACCGACAGCAGAAGGATACATCGATAGCCTTGAATTATGCACCGTCCAGGCAGAAAGCTCTACAGATAGCCCGTGAAGGTATTGTGCTTCTGAAAAACAATAAGAACACATTGCCTCTTAAAGGGCGTACAGCCCTTGTTGGTGAGAATGCCAATATTGTGGCAACAGGAGGTGGAAGTGGCTTCGTAAATCCCTTTGCCTCTACTACGTTGAGTGCTGCCCTAAAGAAAGCCAAGCCCAATCTTATCGTCTTGACCGATGATGTCATCTATGATGATGTTAATGCTGAGGTTTATATGGATGCGGCAATGACAAAAAAAGGTTTCTTGGCTTCTTATTACAAAAATCAGAAGCTTTCAGGAACTCCCGATTCAACTCATGTGGATGACAGGATAGCATTTGATTGGGGATATGACTCTATAGGTCCAGGTTTCCCTAAAGATCATTTCTCGGCAAGATGGTCTTTCTATTATAAGTCAAAGGAAGATGGTCTGTTGCGCATATCTATGGGTGGAGATGATGGCTACCGTATCTTTGTGAACGATAAGCTCTTGACAGGCGATTGGGGTAATCATGCTTATTCTCATCGCGAGAAAACGTTCAAGGTAGAAAAAGGCCAAATGTATCATTTTGTTTTGGAATATTTTGACAACATATCTTCTGCCGCAGTGAGCTGCAATATCTCTCGTCTGAATGAGAAAAAGTTGTATGCAGGTCTGGCTAAGGTTGAAAACATAGTTTATAGTACTGGCTTTAACTCCAATGTAGAGGGAGAAGGCTTCGATCGTTCTTTCCGTCTTACGGGGTATCAGGAAGAGATGATAGAGCGCCTTTCTATGGCGGGCAAGAAGATGACGGTAGTGCTCAATGCTGGCGGTGGAGTGGATATGAGTCGTTGGCTTGACAAGATAGATGCTCTGTTGATGGCATGGTATCCTGGACAGGAAGGTGGAACTGCCTTGTCAGAAATACTGACAGGAAAGATTTCTCCAAGTGGTAAACTTCCTATTTCTATTGAGAAAAAATGGGAGGACAATCCTTGCCATGATAGTTATTATGAGAACCGACCTGGTAGAGAATGTAAGACTGTGGAATATCGTGAAGGTGTGTTTGTTGGCTATCGTGGTTATGATGCCAATGGAGTCAAGCCTTTATTCCCGTTTGGCTTTGGCCTTTCTTATTCTTCTTTTAACTATTCAAATCTTACTATAGTTAAAGATAATGATTCATGGCTTGTATCTTTCGACTTGAAAAATACTGGCAAGAAGGATGCTGCAGAAGTAGCTCAAGTCTATGTGGGATGCGTGAATCCTACCTTACCCCGTCCGTTGAAGGAGTTGAAGGGCTTTGAAAAAGTATTTCTAAAGCATGGAGAGTCTCGTCGTATTCAAGTAAAATTGGATTCTGACTCATTCTCTTATTATGATATGGACCAGCATCAGTTTGTGACAGTGCCAGGATCGTATCTGGTTCAAGTTGGTGGTAGTTCTGCCTCTTTACCTCTCAAAGGACAGATTCTTATTCCTTGATGTCTTAGTTTGTGATTTCACAATGTTATCGTGTTTTGACAGCAGCAGATCAACGATGGTTCACAGATTGTTTTGGACACAGATTTCGAGAAAGTTAGGAAATTTCTTATAGGTAAAAATAACATAAATATGATTTAGATAGCGTGTAACTCAAAAGAGTTGCGCGCTGTTTTTTTGAGTGACGATGCCTGGGAAAAGTTCTAAAGAATAGATAAATGGTGAATGCTTTAATGTTATTTATTATAGATTTCTCGCATTCTCATCCTGTGGTGTAGGAACTACAGAATATTACTGACTATAAATATGTTTTTGACTTTCCTGTATGGAATGATGTAGTAATTTGTCCCAATGACTTTTCTTTTAACATAATCATTGTGTTCTTTTTCATGCCTTGTTTAGTGAAAAGTTAATAATTTTTGTGTTGTTTTGTATGGATGCTACATGTTTTTTCGGAAAAATACGTTATCTTTGCAGAAGAAAAGCTGCACTCGGCAATTTGAAAACAAGTTTTCATTGCGCTCATTTGCATTATCTTTGCAGAAGATAAGCTGCACTCGGCAATTTGAAAGCAAGCTTTCATTGCGCTCGCTTGCACTATCTTTGCAGAAAATTAGACACATGAAAGCAGTAAAGCCAAAGAAAAATTTGGGTCAGCATTTCCTTACTGACCTCGGTATTGCCAAGCGAATAGCCGATACGGTAGACGCTTGCCCTGATCTGCCCGTGCTCGAGATTGGTCCGGGTATGGGTGTGCTCACCCAGTATCTTATAGAGAAACCACGACCTGTAAAAGCAGTGGAAATCGACTCTGAGTCGGTGGCCTATCTTCACGAGAACTTTCCACGTCTCAAGGACAATATTATAGGTGAGGATTTCCTGCGTATGGACCTCACACGTATCTTCGACGGGCGACAGTTTGTGCTGACGGGCAATTATCCCTACGATATTTCCTCGCAGATATTCTTCAAGATGCTCGACTACAAGGACCTCATTCCCTGTTGCACGGGAATGATTCAGCGCGAGGTGGCGTTGCGCATCGCCTCAGAGCCAGGCAACAAAGCCTATGGCATCCTGAGTGTCCTCATACAGGCATGGTACAGTGTGGAATATCTCTTTACCGTAGACGAGAATGTATTCAATCCTCCCCCTAAGGTGAAGAGTGCCGTGATTCGCATGACACGCAATGAGGTGACCGACTTAGGTTGCGATGAGTTGCTCTTCAAGCGTTTGGTAAAGACGGTATTCAACCAGCGTCGCAAGATGTTGAGAGTGAGTCTGAAGCAGATGTTCCCTGGACTGACTCCCCGCGAGGATTTCTATACAGCCGATGTGATGACCCGTCGCCCCGAGCAGCTTTCGGTGCAGGAGTTTGTGGAACTTACCAATTATGTGGGAGCTGAACTGGAAAGGCTACAGGCTGAGAAAAACAGCTAAAAAGATGGCTGGCGTGCAAAAGAGGCTCTAAATGTTTGGCGGTTACGCAAAATATGCCTATATTTGTGGCTTGAATTGTGATAACAGACAATAAAAGGATTTATTAACAATAAGCAAAATTGAAAATATGATAGACGTAAAAGAAACTTTGAACAAAGCAGGCGAGCGCATGGAGATGGCTGCAATGTATCTGGCAGAAGAACTTTCGCATATCCGTGCCGGTCGTGCCAACGTAGCCATCCTCGATGGTGTGAGAGTGAACAGTTATGGCAGTATGGTGCCTCTTAATCAGGTGGCAAATATCACAACTCCTGATGCTCGTACCATCGCTATCCGTCCTTGGGACAAGAAAGCTATCAAGGATATTGAGAAGGCCATTATGGACAGTGGAGTAGGTATCACTCCCGAAAACAATGGTGAGATAGTACGCTTAGGCATTCCACAGCCTACAGGTGAGCGCCGTAAGGAACTGGTAAAGCAGTGCAACAAGATAGCTGAGAAGGCAAAGGTTGAGGTGCGCAACGTGCGTCAGGAAATCAAGGAGAAGCTGAAGAAGGCCATCAAGGACGGACTGTCTGAAGACCTTGAGAAGGATGCTGAGAACGACTTGCAGAAGTTGCACGACAAGTACATCAAGCAGTTGGAAGCTCTCATGGACGACAAGGAGAAGGAAATCATGACCGTCTAAAGTCGTAGGATGAAAGGACTTGTCATCAAAAATACTGGAAGCTGGTACACCGTCAAGACTGACGATGGCCAGCTTATTGAAAGCAAGATAAAGGGCAATTTCCGTCTGAAGGGAATACGCAGCACCAACCCTGTGGCTGTTGGCGACCATGTGCAGCTTATTACCAATCAGGAGGGAACCGCCTTTATATCTGCCATAGAAGACCGTCGCAACTACATTATCCGCAAATCGCCCAATCTGAGTAAGCAAAGCCACATCTTGGCAGCCAATGTTGACCAGGCTTTGCTGGTGGTGACGGTGAATTATCCACAAACCTCCACAACTTTTATCGACCGATTCTTGGCTGGCGCAGAGGCTTATCGTGTGCCTGTTATTCTGGTATTCAATAAGCGAGATATCCTCTCTGAGGAGGAGTTGCACTATGAGCAGATGATGCGAAAACTCTATGAGACGATTGGCTATCAGTGTGTCGAGCTGTCCGCTGCTACCGGTGAGGGAGTGGAACAGTTGATTCCTCTTATCAAGGACAAGATATCTTTGCTCAGCGGCAACAGTGGAGTAGGCAAGTCGACGCTTATCAACCAGTTGGTGCCTGAGGCCGACCAACGTACAGCTGAAATCAGCGATGCTCATAATACGGGCATGCATACCACCACCTTCAGCGAGATGATAGCGCTGTCGGCTGGAGGTTATCTCATCGATACTCCCGGTATCAAGGGCTTTGGTACCTTTGATATAGAGAAGGAAGAATTGACGAGTTATTTTAAGGAGATATTCCAGTTCTCAGAGAACTGCCGTTTCTCCAACTGCACCCATACCCACGAACCGGGTTGTGCCGTTATCCGTGCTGTGGAAGACCATTACATAGCCGCCAGCCGTTATCAAAGTTATCTTTCCATGCTCGAAGATAAGGACGAGAACAAGTATAGGGAGTCTTTTTAGGGGTGTAACGAAACTGAAAGAACTAAGAACAAGATAAAGATGCCAAACAATGAGCTAAAGGATTTCAAGCAGCGCTTCGAGGAGGGCGAGTTCGCACAGAGTGCCGAGCTCAGTACCCGTTATCTCGATGAAAACATTCTGATATTCGACAATATCAGGGTGTTGGCTAATCCTGATCCCGTAAGATTGCAGATGAATATGATTGCCTCCTGCCAGGCTGGCAACGTGAGGCTCAACATCAACGGCAAGGTGATAGAGATCGGTAAGAACGATATCTTTGTGTGTCCGCCCAACAATACGCTCGACATCATGGAGGTTTCGCCCGACTTTGCGTGTACGGCTATGTGTTTGTCCAACTTAGGTCTGCAAAACATTCTGCACTCTCATATCAGCATCTGGAATCGTGCCATGTATGTTGACAAGGTTTCGGTGGTGAAGATGACAGAGGAAGAAATGCTCTTCTATGCCAAGTTTACCGACCTGGTGCGTCTTTGTCTCGATGCCGACTACATGCAGTTTACATCGTGGAATCCCTATCGCCGCGAAATCGTTGAGACTCTGCTCAAGAGTGCATTGTTGGCGTTGTGCAACAGTTTTTCTACTACCATAGAGAAGGATGATAAAAACGCTTCTTCCACTACAAGCGACCTTTTCGACAAGTTCCTTGAACTGTTGCAACAGAGCGAGATCAAGCATCAGCCGGTAGAGTATTTTGCCCAGCAACTGTGCATCACCCCAAAATATCTGTCCATCGTGTGCAAGCGGCATTCCGGCAAGACTGCCATTGACTGGATAACTGAGTACACCCTTTCGGATATTACTTATTATCTGCGATCTACGAGCAAGTCGATAAAGGAGATTTCGGGTATTCTCGGTTTCTCCAACACTTCTTTCTTTGGCAAGTATGTCAGAGAACATCTCCATACTTCGCCTCTGAAGTATCGTGAGAAACTGAGAAAATAAATATTGAAGTTTCGCAAGTTTTTCTCATACGCCCTGAAGGTCAAGAACCCCCACAGCAGCACGCCCTGAAAGGGCAGAAGTTCTTAGCCCAGGGCGTGTGGGTAATTTCAATAGTACAGGAGGGTGTATTGGGTAATTAAAAGCCATCGCAGCACGCCCTAAAGGTCAAGAAACCCACAGCAGCACGCCCTGAAAGGGCAGAAGCTCTTAGCCCAGGGCATCGCCCTGGGTATAATGCCAATCAGCAATGCGCCCTGTAAGGGCAAAAGCTTTAAAACACATCTAATAAAACTTTAATACATCAATCTATCTTAATCACGGAATACAAATTTTTCATCATATTCCACCTTATATAAATCCAAAAATGCTTTATATTCCTCTGCAAACGAATGCCTGGCATGGTGCTCTTTCTGGTTGTCAATATATTATAATGTTTTATCTACAACGGATTGACTGATGGAATATGCTGCATAACCACCCTGCCATGCGAAAAAACGATAATAAACCGGATCGAAATCCTTTATCCATCTACTGCTGTTTCGCTTGATTTCCTCAACAATTTGGGAAATCGTAACATCTTTTGATAATATGAACAACACATGAATATGATCGCCAATACCACCAGCCTTTATCTCGGTGCATCCCGATGTTTTTACAAGTTTTCCGATATATTGATGAAGTCGTCCCAAATCATTTTCACGGATTTTGGGACTCGTTGATTTGATGTGGAAAATCAAATGGATGTAAATCTTTGATAAGGATTGCGCCATAATTTTAAAGCTTTTGCCCTTACAGGGCGTTAGTCGTATATCATTAATACCCAGGGCGTTGCCCTGGGCTATGAGCTTCTGCCCTTTCAGGGCGTGCTGGGTAATTTCAACCGTACAGAAGGGCGAGCTGCTTATAGTATCTTTAAAGCTGTTGCCCTTACAGGGCGCATTGCTCATTGCCTTTATACCCAGGGCGATGCCCTGGGCTAAGAGCTTCTGCCCTTACAGGGCGTGCTGCTCATTGGAGTTGCTGACCTTTACTTAACCTTCGCCAAACGATTATCAATTCCCTTCGGCCGGTGCCCGTTGGTTCAGGGCGTACTGCTCATTGGAGCTTTTGGACCTTCGGCCCATACTTAAACCACTATCGGTCTTTCAGTTTGCTTACTATTGCAAAAGTACTCTTTATATTTATAAGGTGGTAAAATAAATGCTAAAAATTGCGAATAATAATATGCAAACGATTGCATAAATATCTTAACATTCTACACTCTGCAAAACAAAAGAGGACTGCATCTCTGCAGCCCTCTTTAATGATAATAGCGATTAATAAACTAATTAAACTAACCCTTTAATTAATTTTACACTTTTCTCAACCTATTCTTACTATTTACTGAAAATGTAATGAAGCCTAATCATCAGTCTTCCCAGGGTGATTTATCCTTAGGCCAAGCTGTGTCAAAACTGTCGTCGGTGAAATCGTGCTGTTTAGAGAATGTGATAAAATCATCATTCTGTCCTTTTTGAGCACCAGGTCCCGAACCACCTGCTAAGAGTTGTGACTCCACAACTACAAAACTTACTGAAACAGTCGGTTGTATATATTTCTTTTTCATTTTACTCTTTGCTTACTTGTTCTACAATGTTTATATTTACTTAACAACGAACTTTCTACCGTTGTGGATATAGATACCACCTGCTGTAGGCTTCTCTACCTGCTGACCACTCAGGGTGTAGTATTTGCCGTCATTCAACTTAGTGCTCTGGTTAACCACCTCGTTGATACCTGTTGTACCGCCAACATTGGCAAAGTCGAATATGACTCCAGGAACCTTCTTTGCATGAGTAACAGAATCAAATTGATCATTTCCGGTTCCAACTCCTAAGATATCTGCAGTTTCCTTGTCTATAGACAAATAGCAGCTATTGCTGTAGAAGTTTCCTTTACCATTAGAAATCCAGAAGCCCATAAAGAAATCATTTTCATTTTTACAGTCTATTCCAACAGATTTTCCTTTACCTGCGCCAAACAAGTAGTTATAAGTTACTTTACCATCTACTATCTCTGAAGTTGGAACTACCTGTGCATAAGTGAGAGGCATCAACTTACTTGTTACAGAAGTTCCTGCAGTTTCTTCATTAGCATTATACTCATACATTGGAACAACAACAGTATTCAAAGATGTGAGTGAGGTACGCTTATGGAACACAGCACCACCTTCTATTTTTTCAGCTACCTTCTTAGTACCAAGAATAACACCTATATTAGCAGGGATGACATTATATTTACCAGATTTATCCTTAGAATCAAGCAGATTCAAATGGAGAGTCACTGCGTTATTAACTTTATCTGCCGAGAGTTGATCTACTACGTAAATATCTATATCCTTAGACACCTTCCATGCCTTTTCATCACTCCAGGTTCTGAGGAAATTATAATCACCCACATTTTGAATAACACGTTTGTTATCTTCGCTCTTGTAAACAATGTTCACACAGTCGCGCAATTCCAAATCCTTGCATGGGCTAATGGTGTAATAGTAGAGAGTAACAGGCTCACCTTCAACGTTATATGTATAGAAGTAAAGACGTACTGTCCAGCGTCCAGCAGGACGGTTCCAGATGATATGATACTTATCATCGCTGTTTTCATCTTTTTCTGTATAATAAACCTGATTAGGATCATTGGCATCAGCGGTATGTCCTTTCGCATCGTGATCTGATAAAGGAGTCTTTGCCATCTTGTCAGGTTCTGCACCATCGGTATCCTCATACCAGTTTATATTCTTTTTATGGTTACCCACGAATCTGAAATGCTTTTTGCCTTCATCAGCTGTTGTTACTATAGTAGTCGTATAGCACTGCTCAACATCATCGTACGTCATATTTGCTGCCGGAGAGGTGTAATCCCAAACTTCTTTGCCTGTTGCATCAAGTTTCGAAGTACCTGGAATAGCATCACCTACCATAGATACAGAGGTAATTTTAACGCGCTTACCACCCTGAAATTGCACTTCACCAGCAAATCCAAGATGCGTATCTGTATTTGCTATTTCCCTTTTGCCCTTAGTAGGATTATATTCTACAATCTGGTTTCCTGACCAATCAGCACCAAACTTAATTGGTTTCTCATTTGGACAGACAGTATTATTAGAATCTGTATTCGCAAAATCAAGTCCACCATTACCCATCAAAAAGAGCTTCTTAGTAGTTGGGATATATTTGGATTTGGGGTCAGTTTCAACTGAAGTAGAGACAACGGTACCATAAATTCCCTTTGTACGATCAACAATAACTTTATCGCGATTAAGGACAAGATTTGATATTACATAGTAAGAACGATCTTCAGCAAAATTAACTGAACCATAGAACCTATTACTAAAATATTTAACACCCTTATCGTAAGCATCGTAAATAGGCATAGCTGTGGCATCAGGAGCATCACTAATAAAGTATGTTACACGCTTGTCACTATCATGCACAATCTTCCACTTCTCAACAGTATGAGTCTTAGCATCGACAGCGATATACAGATTATACATACCATCAGAATATTCATTTTCGGTTTCATTACGACTGGCAAAAAGCCAATAATTGGTATTCTCTTGAGTAATAGGATCACAATCATTAACCTTAGCTTCTAACCAATCTGTAGACTCATCCGTTTTGGGGTTATTTTTACTGATACCACAAGCACTACCTGGGCCAAAGATATTTTTTATTTTTCCGAACTCATCGACATACATTACCTGTGCATGAGCAGTAAGAGAAGCAGGAATCTCTACCTTATATACTTCATATACAGTTTTTGCACCTTTAGCACTTGAAATATCCTGATCCGTCTGCTGCTGGAACTTGAACACAGCATCGTCATAAGTTATTAGATCACCATGATCAACACTCTCTTTCGGTTGAAAGCTGAAGAAGTTACCAGCGAGATAGAATCCCTGAGAGTAAACATGACCTTTAAGGCGATTGACAGTCTCTGTATCCCATTTCTCGGTTGGGTCAGTTGAGCCACCACCAGGTGTGCCACTGTCGCCTCCTGAAGAAGTTATTTTACCATCTTTGTTATAGGAGGCACCGTCTTCTATAATCCATTTAACACCTTTCGCAGGATACTGTTTACCATTACCTTTTCCATTATTGAATACAACGTAGGCTTTAGCTAAATTGTCATCCAAATTGAAAGTCCACGTAGCCACTCTTTGTCCGGCAGCATTCGTCGTAATAGTTTTATACGGAGTTCCTCCCCAGTCGGGACCTATTTGTCCACCATCACTATAAACATAAGCCCAAATTTCACCCCAGCTCTCATCATCGATGTAGCTGATAGTGACAGTTTTAGCCATCATTTCCAGTGGTATGCTCATTAAGAAGCATAACACCATCATCATTAGTGTAAATCTTTTCTTCATATTTTTATAGTTTTAAACTTTATGTTTAGCTTTTAGTTAACTCGTCATTTCCTGTAGGTTTTACTTTCCTTGTTTTCCAAAGCCAAGGAATTCCATCGGAATGGATAACTACATTGTTCTTAATTGAAAGAATAATAAGTTAGTTAGAAACAACAATTTTCCTTTGCTCAATATTTCCGTTTAATGAATTGCAGTCCTTTCCTGCAACGCCCGTAGGCGATTTTTTTGGTTCACTTTTCTTTTTCGCTGCAAATATATAAAAAATGTAAAAAGCAAGATACGAATACAAGGTATTTTTTGCGCAAAAATCTGCGCAAACGATTACACTGGCATTCATGTAAAAAGGTTCGCATGTAAGGAAGTTAGTACATCTCGGCAAGTCACAGAGATGTCTCAATGACTTACCGAGAAATCTCTGTTAGTCATTAAGCTTTCAGCTGCTGCATCTGCTCCGCCGAGAGACCAGTAATTTCCATCACCGACGCTGCATCCATTCCCTTTGCCAGCATCTTTCTGGCAATCTCAAGGCTTCGCTGCTCAAGACCTTTCTCCATGCCTTGCTTCATGCCCTTCTCCATGCCTTCAGCGATTCCTTCGCGCTTGGCTGTATCCACGGAATTCTTAATGTCACGATAAGCCTTTTTACTGGCTTCATACTCCCGCATTTCCAGCGGAGAAAACTTGGCTATCTCTGCTTCCTCGAAGAGGCGGTCGAAAACCTTGTCGCACAGTTCTTTAGGTCGTTGACTAAGCTTATAGAGGTTCTTCAGTGCATAGAGCCACTTTTCGTAAAGCGTCTGCAACTCATCCAGCTTCTTATTGAACTTCGCAATCTCGACATAAATGAACTCAAGCTTGTCATAAAAGACCTTGTGAGTAGCTGTGTCGCACAACTGCACATGATGGCGGATTTTTTCCTTGTCGAAGGCATCGTCGTTCATGCTGAAATTGAGCAACGCAACGGTATAGACATGATTCAGTTTGAAATCCCAGTCATCCCCCTTGGGTGCCTGTTCTCGAATAGGAAATGTGGAATAGAACAGGGAGCGGTCCTTGAAATACGTCTGATAAGCGTTCTGCATCTCAACGATGAACTTCTCACCGTTTTCGCCCTCACAATATACATCAAAGATGGCTCTGCGGTCGGTATAGACATCGCCCACATGCTCCGGGTTAAGATACGACACATCCTTCACAACCTGTTTACCATTAAACAAGCTGTTGAGAAAACAAATCAGCAAATCCTTATTGGGAGCCGATCCAAAAATTCGCTTGAAACCAAAGTCGGTTAGCAAACTAATATATCTTTCTTCTACCTGTTCCATTATCGTTTGTTTTTTAAAATCTTATGCAAAGATAGCACTATCGAGCGCAATGAAAGCTATCTTTCAGATAGCCCAATGCAGGATATCTTATGCAAAATTACGTTTTTATTTTGAAACCAACAAGGATTTATCTAAGAAAGTTGCTTCAAAAATCTGAGGAATCTGCGTGAGAGCTTATATGTCCCTTCCTTTTAATTCAGTTACCTTAAAAAACTTCCTTCCAATCTACCAATCCCTTTCCCCTATCATCCAACTCTATGGCGAGGGCGATGACCTTGCGCTTGTCGGCCTTGAAAGGCTCGGCATACTGCTTGGCTCTGATTTGCTCTGCTGCAGCATCCACACCACCATTGTCGCTCAACTTCAACTCCAGAACGTAGATATATTGGGTGGTTTCCACCACCATGTCTATCCTGCCCGTAGCAATCATCTTTTCCACTTCCACCCTGCAACCGATGGCATTGAATATGGTGCTCATAATCAGGCGATAACGCTCCTCCATGTCCATACTGGCGAGCTTCTTGTTGCTGTAGGGCACATCCGCAATGAGGGCTTTCAGGCATTTCATGGCCTCGGGAAGATTGCCAAGCTTCAGCGAATACAACAACATATTCTGAGTAGTTATCACCTGGGCATTCGTTTTCAACGTCAAGGCTGGCAAAACAATCCTATAGAGAGCCTTACGGACTTCATAGTTTGGAATGCCAAGCAGATAGATATCATCCATATACCCTTTTATCGTAAGATAGCCCGACTGATAGAGGAATAGCTCGGCTCCACCACCTGTTACGTCGGAAGTCTCCAAGGTATCGCAGTCTACCGGACAATTTTCAAAATCCTTCAAACGAATTTCCATATTATCCACAAACTTAGGCAACATGGAGGTTGCACCCGATGAAGCCCAGTAGTTCTTCAGTTTGGAATCTGCCAGGGCATTGATAAGACTGAAGGGATTGAATACATCCACCATATTCTCATGACAGAAATGATAACCATCATAGTAGGCTGCCAGTTGTGCCACAGCCTCGTCGAGGTTCCAATCGTTCTTTGCTGCCAATTTATTGATTTCCGGCTTGAAATCACGCAAGACTTCTTCCTTGGTAATACCGCAAATGGCGGCATAGTTTGGCTCAAAACTGATGTTGCTCAGATTGTTGAGTACAGAGAAGAGAGAGATTTGCGTAAACTTGGTGATACCTGTGATGAAGACAAACTTCTCGTATTTGTCATCTGCCTTGAGGATGGCAAACACCTCACGATAAACAGCAGTACATGCTTCATGCTGCGGAGTTTTCCAGGAATGTTGCAAGGGCGAGTCGTATTCGTCGATGAGAATTGCCACCTGAAGCCCGGTTTTATTGTATGCAGTCTGAATGATAGCATCAAAACGGTCGGCAAGAGAACTGTCCTGTCGTACAGCTATATCATACTCCGACTCAAGTTGATGGAAGGCATTGTCCAGATAGCTCCGCACACTTTCCGGTGCAGCTCCTGCACGACTCATATCCAGTCGGATGACAGGACGCTTCACCCATTCTGTCTCCATCTGCATGATCTTCAGTCCCTCAAAGAGTTCCTTCTTGCCCAAGAAATAAGCTTCGAGTGTATCAACAAGGACAGATTTACCAAAGCGGCGTGGGCGGCTCAGGTAATTATACTTTTTATCTCTGTTGGCAAGCTGCCAGATGATATCTGTCTTGTCAACATACAGGTATCCACCCTCTCTGATTACCTCAAAAGACTGGATGCCTACTGGCAATCTTCTATCGTTTATCTCTACCATCTTCCAGAATCTTTGGTTTACAATTGCAAATTTACGATTATTTTCTCAAATTGCCATCATTTTCTCTCTTTTTTCTGGATAATTCTTTTAAAGTTTGCAGGTTTCAAGTACAGGCGAAGGCCTAAAAGTTCACAGCAGCAACGCCCTGAACCAACGGTCACCGGCGCGTAGCGGAATTGAAAATCACTGGCCGAA
>OLYC01000287.1_pt1 | contig 44523 bp, 32 predicted proteins | sample 1674271 | NCBI WGS metagenome assembly OLYC01 (sample SAMEA103958154, study PRJEB25191) | human gut metagenome
AACCCATATTGCAAGATTGAGAATCTTGAGTACTAACCGTTATACGAACCCAGCATTTATTGTTTTTCCCTCACTGAGTGTTTTGAGAACCACTCTTTTCGTTTGGGATTACAAAGGTAGGTATTTTTTCTTACATTCCAAATTTTTCTGCAAAATTTTTCAAAAAAGTGTGAATTATTTGATAAAAACGAAGAAAACTGCCAAAATCAGGCAGGCAAACGCCGCCAAATGGTTCCATTGAAGAGGCTGTCCCTTGAAGAGAAAAGTGACAACGATTGTGAAAACTGTCAATGATATCGCTTCCTGGATGACTTTCAGCTGCATGATATTGAACGGGCCGCCGTTTCCCTGGAAACCGATCCTGTTGGCCGGAACTTGGGCGCAGTACTCGAAGAACGCCAAACCCCATGACAGAAGAATGACCAGAATCAGCGGCCAACCTGTCGAAATCTTCATTTCCTGCAATTTCAGATGTCCGTACCATGCGAACGTCATAAAAATATTGGATGTGACCAGAAGAAGAATGGTCAAAACTGCTTTCATCATATATATAATAATGTCAATGTCAGTTAATCGTAATTATTCTTTACGTAATCGGTCAAAACCTGACGGCCGTTATATTTGGCATGGTCACATTTTGCAGCGGCAAAGTTACTCAATTATCCCGTTTGGTGAACAAAAATTTGGCATTGACACGATTAAATTTTAAATTCGCTATTTCTAAATTGTCACAGAAAATGAAAAAGCTTATAACCGTCGTATTGATGCTTCTGCCAATAATGGCATTGGCACAGAACCGCCCTCAGGACTGGGCGCAGTTCGGAAGATACTCTGAAGCGAACTCGGCATTGACAGAAAAACCTTTTGCTGTCCTGTATGGAGACTCCATCACGGACTCATGGCCGAAGACGCACCCGGATTTCTTCAAGGAGAACAATCTTGCAGGCCGCGGGATAAGTGGGCAGACTACATCCCAGATTCTCGTCAGAATGCAGCAGGACGTGGTCTCACTCGCGCCTAAGTACGTAGTAATACTCTGCGGAATCAACGACATTGCCAAGAACGAAGGCTATGCTCCGGATCTCAAGTCGATGCTCGGAAGCATCAGGTCAATGTGCCAGATCGCCAAGGCAAACAAAATCCGCCCGATCCTCTGTACATTGCTCCCATCCTATAAATTCAGCTGGAGACCGGAAATCGAAAATCCGCTGCCGGATGTTCAGGCGTTCAATTCAATGCTGAAAGAATATGCCCGTGAGGCAGGAATCAAGGTCATTGACTATTATGAGGCCTTTGCAGATGCTGACGGTAAGATGCCGGCAGTCTATTCCGCTGATACTGTGCATCCGAATGCTGAAGGATATACAGTTATGGAAGGCCTGGTTCTGAAAGCCCTCGGAATACGCAAATAAAATATTCCCGCAGCAAACTCTCAATCTCAAAGGGGCGGACAAAACATAGAACAAATAAAAACATATAATATGTCACTTATAAAATCCATCTCAGGAATCCGCGGTACTATCGGCGGAAAACCGGGTGAAGCGCTCACTCCGGTAGATATTGTCAAATTTACATACGCTTATTGCGTGAAACTTCGCGAGCGCAGACCTAAAGGCGCAGGCGAAAGATACACCGTAGTAGTAGGAAAAGACGCTAGACTTTCCGGCGAAATGGTGGAAAACCTGGTTTGCGGAACACTGGTAGCATGTGGAATAGATGTAATCCGTGCAGGTTTCGCATCCACACCTACGACCGAGATGGCTGTGATTCTTTCCGGTGCTGACGGCGGACTTATCCTTACCGCATCACACAACCCGAGACAGTGGAATGCATTGAAACTTCTGAATGAAAAAGGTGAGTTCCTTTCTGCGGCAGAAGGTCAGGCGGTTCTGGAATGTGCTGACAGTGAAGACTTTGACTTCAGTGATGTAGATAATCTCGGCACTATCATTGACGAAGATTTTACTGATAAACACCTTGATGCAGTGATGGCGCTTCCTGCAGTGGACGCGCAGGCCGTGAGGGATGCACATTTTACAGTCGTGCTCGATGCTATCAATTCTGTCGGTGGAATCATCATGCCGCGCCTGCTCGAGAGACTTGGCGTGAAATGCATTGAACTGAACTGCGATCCGACCGGCGACTTCGCACATAATCCGGAACCGCTCCCGAAAAACCTTGTTGACCTGAGCGAAACCGTTGTCAGAGAGCACGCTGATCTCGGAATTTCAGTCGATCCTGATGTTGACAGACTCGCTTTCATCTGCGAAAACGGTGAGCCGTTCGTCGAGGAATATACACTCGTCAGTGTGGCAGATTACCTCCTTTCACGCGCGAAAGCAGAGGGCGTAAAGAATCTCGTCACCGTCTCAAACCTCTCATCTTCAAGGGCTTTGAGAGATGTCACCGAGAGCTACGGCGGCACATACTACTCTTCCGCAGTGGGTGAGGTCAATGTTACTACGCTCATGCATGAGAAGGGTGCCCTTATCGGCGGAGAGGGCAACGGCGGCGTAATCTATCCGGCAATCCATTCAGGTCGTGATGCCATGGTCGGTGTGGCCTTGTTCCTCTCTAACCTCGCGCACAAGAAGATGAAAGTGTCTGAGCTCAAGAAGACATATCCTGAGTACCATATCGCGAAAAATCGTATCGAACTCTCGGACAAGTCGCTGATTGATAAGATTTTGACCGAACTGAAGAAGATTTATGCCAATGAAAATGTCAATGACATTGATGGTGTCAAGATCAGCTTCGAGTCGAAGCGTGAATGGGTGCATCTCCGCAAGTCGAACACTGAACCGATTATCCGTATTTACTCCGAGGCTCCGACTGAGGAGGAGGCTGTGAAGCTTGGTGAGGATGTCATCAAGGTTGCTGAAAAAATCATTGAGGGGAAGTAACCTGCATTTGTGAAATTTGTATAGATAATGTTTTCATTCAGAACAACTCCGCTTCAGGATCAGCTGGACAAGGCTCTGATTGATGGTAAGGTCGGCTGCTTCTGTACCCAGAATTGCTGGGACACAAGCAGCGACCGTTATATGTATCAGATTTTCAAGGAAAGGGGGAATCTGGAACGTCTGTTCCAGCCTGAGGACGCCGAGCTTACGCCTGGGACCAACCATATCGGTTTCGACTCGGAGTCATTGAGAGGGCTCAATGCCATTGTGGTCGAAATTCAGGATGTCGGTGTGCGCTACTTCAATTATACGAAGGACGTTCTCCGCCTTATGATGCTCCTCATGGTCATTGATGAACCTCCTGCTCTTTACATTGTGGATCATATCAATCCGGCCGGCAGGGTGGTCGAGGGTACTGTTCCGATGACGGAGTGCGAGGCTTTTGTTCCGCGAGTGGCTCACCGTCACGGACTTACGTTAGGAGAGCTGTGTAATCTGTTCTATGCTGAAATAGGCGCGAAGTATCCTCTTCATGTCATTTCTGCACAGGCATCCGATTACAACAAGGACCTTCTTCCGTGGACTATAGCGCCGGCGTCAGATATTCCTGGTCTGTTTACATGCTATATGTATAGCGGCGGGGGATTGTGGAACAATACCAATATTACTCCGGCCATCGGTACAGCCCGTCCGTATGAGTATTTCGGTGCTCCGTTCATCACTCATGGTCCGTATGACCGTCTTCCGGTTCCTGAAGGCGTTCTTCTGCGTCCATGTTCTTTCAAGCCGTCAGCCGGACGTTATGCCGACGAAAGGTGTTTCGGATATCAGATCATGTTGAAGCCTGGTACTCAATACCATTCGCTGCTCCATACTCTTCAGCTGATACGCTATTTCAAGGATGTCTATCCTGAGTTTACGCTTTCCGAGGAGTTCTACAAGAAGCTGGCTGACGAGAAGCTGGCCTCATATCTTTCCGGCGATATCTCTTTCCAGGAGGCCAAGGAATATGTCAAGCTGGAGGAGCAGAAGTGGGTCCGTAAGGCCAAGCGTTTCACCCTGTATGAAGACCAGCCGTATAGAATGAAGTAGAAATCCCGATAGGACAGGACTTGAATCCCGCTGTTCTGACCATATTGATGTCATAGGCGTTGCCAACAGTTGTGCTTGGTAGTCGGCGGATTTTCATTTCTGGATTGTCTGACTATCAATGTGTTACGAAATTCCCATCTGCCGACTCCTTGGAAAATATTGGGGTCGGCAGATTCTGATTTTAAGAATATCTGATTATCAATGAGTTATGAAAACGCCATCAGCCGACCCTTTGGCCATACCTGCCAGGGCTGCAAAACGTAAGCGTCTCCGGAGTTGCGTCTTGACGTGCTGTCAGCGGTTCCGTACTTTAGATTATACGTGTGATTTTCGACTTTCTTGACAGGTAAATTCATCTGTAATTGTTTGTATCTTAATTGATTAGGTAACAAGTCTCTTGCCAAGAGGTGTCAATGAAAGGTGGTCTTGGCAGATTCCTGTCGTGGCTCTAATCTCGTAATGTGCTCAATATCAGAATTTTACTGCGAATGTGTCCGGAATCACGCCTGCCAAGAAGGTCGAAATTTTGCGCCTGTCGTACGCGTCTCCGGAGTTACATATTGACGCGCTGTCAATGGTTCGCCCTGCCAGATAAGCTCGGTAAGCGTCTCCGCGGGACACAAAAAAAGGCCGACCGAATCGGTCAGCCCAAGTTATTTTTCAAGGATTACTTAGTATCTGTTCAGAGGTCTTCCGCTGGTCATCATGTGAACCTTGCGTCTTACATCCTCGAGAACTGCCTGATGCTCAGCAAGAGATGCTTTCTGCTCCTCTGTACGCTCGCCCTTAGCGGTAATCGCATCGAGATGCTCGGAAGCTGAAGTAAGAACCGCATCGATCAATTCCACGATGTCAGCCATATCCTTCTCTACGAAACCTCTGGATGTAACGGCAGGAGTACCGATTCTGACACCTGAAGTCTGGAATGCTGAACGGGAATCGAACGGAACCATGTTCTTGTTCACAGTGATATCAGCCTTTACAAGCTCTGTCTCTGCAACACGGCCGTTAACCTCAGGGAATCTTGTACGGAGGTCAATCAACATGAGGTGATTGTCCGTACCGCCTGATACGACCTTGTATCCCTTAGAGACAAACTTGCTGCACATAGCCTGTGCATTTGCAACAACCTGCTTCTGATACTCGATATACTCTGGCTGCATAGCCTCATAGAAAGCCACTGCCTTAGCTGCGATGACATGCTCGAGAGGTCCGCCCTGAATACCAGGGAAAACACTGGAGTTAAGAATCTGAGACATCTTCTTAATCTCACCCTTAGGAGTCTTGCGGCCCTGAGGATCATCGAAATCCTTACCCATCAAGATAATACCTCCGCGAGGACCGCGAAGAGTCTTGTGGGTAGTAGATGTTACGATATGAGCATATTTGACAGGATTCTTCAGAAGACCGGCAGCAATAAGTCCTGCGGTATGGGCCATATCGATCCAGAGAATTGCTCCGACCTCGTCAGCAATCTTTCTCATTCTCTCATAATCCCACTCTCTAGAGTAAGCCGATGCTCCTCCGATAATGAGTTTCGGATGACATTCCTTAGCTGTCTCCTCCATCTTATCATAGTCAACGCCTCCAGTCTCAGGATTCAAGCCGTAAGCAACAGCATGATACAAAATTCCCGAAGCATTTACTGGCGAACCATGTGTAAGGTGTCCTCCCTGTGAGAGGTCGAGGCCCATGAATGTGTCTCCAGGGTTAAGCAAAGCCAACTCAACAGCGAGGTTAGCCTGCGCACCGGAATGAGGCTGGACATTTGCATATTCAGCATCGTAAATCTGGCAAAGTCTGTCAATTGCAAGCTGCTCGATCTGATCGACAACCTCGCAACCGCCATAATAACGCTTTCCCGGATAGCCCTCAGCATACTTGTTCGTGCAGATGGAGCCCATCGCTTCCATCACCTGCTCGCTAACATAGTTCTCTGAGGCGATAAGTTCAAGTCCCTGGGACTGTCTTTCTTTCTCCTTTTTGATTAAGTCAAAAATCTGTAAATCCTGTTTCATATAATCAAGTATTTAGCCGAGTAATCGGTCATATTGTTACAAATATAGTATTTTTGATTTAAATTTGTACCATATTAGAAAGATTTAATTAAAAAGATTTAATATCCAATGAAAGACAGAAAATTACTTAACATAGAACTCGGTCGGGTTACGGCAGAAGAATACAGAAAGCTCCCCGATTCAGGCATAGAAATCATATTGGACAACATCAGAAGCGCACACAATGTCGGCTCGGTTTTCAGAAGCGCCGACTCGTTCAAAGCCGACAAGGTATGGCTCTGCGGCATCTGTGCGACACCGCCATCCGCCGAAATCCACAAATCCGCCCTCGGAGCGGAGTTCAGCGTGGAATGGGGATATGAAAAAGATACCCTCTCCCTTGTCAAAAGACTCAAGGAAGAGGGATACACTGTTCTGAGTGTAGAGCAGACTGTCAATTCAGTCATGCTGGACAAGTTCAAGCCCGAAACCGGCCGGAAATACGCATTGGTCTTCGGCAATGAAGTGGATGGAGTTCAGCAGGAAGTCGTGGATGCCTCGGACGGCGTACTTGAAATCCCGCAGTACGGAACCAAACATTCACTGAACATTTCCGTAAGCGCCGGTATCGTGCTCTGGCACATTTCTAGCGTCCTCCATTCAGAGGCCTGAGCGTAACGACGAACTCATACTCATCCGGATGGACCCTATACTCCTCCAGCGGCCACTGGCCCCATGAGTTAACGCCGCCGACACCCATTTCCTTAAGGTCGAAATTCACGTAAGTCGTTCCTAGAGAACGGGCTTCGTTATGGGCGAGCTTCAGCAATTCAAGTGAATGTGTGGCAGTACCATGCTGACCGTTGGTCGGATTAGGACGCGGCCTAGGATCTTCCAGAGCCGAATCCATATCGCGCTGGCTGAACGGAAGGGCAGAACCGCTGAAGAGAACGTCTGAAGAAATCTCAATACCTGTTCCGGCATTGTCAATGACTCTAATCCATCTCAAATCAGATTTGGTACCGGACTCCTGAGTCCTGACGTATCCGTACCAATACTGGTCCTGAACTCTCTGCACATAACGTCCGACACGGGCTGCAGACTTCCTGTCACAGTAGTTATCCCAAGGTCCGCGTCCATAGAAATCCAAAGTCGAGAACTCGCCAGGCATGGCCAGCTTCATTCCGAAGCGGAACATATCAGGAGCCTTCTTCAGCTCACCTGCATCATGCATCTTCTCCACAACCTTGACAGCTCCGTCAGCATAGATATAGTATGTCATTGTCACTGAATAGATTTTGCCGCAAGGCTCATACTCGGCAACAACTTTGTGACAACCATCAGCAGCCTCAACCTTCACAGAAGCCAACTTGAAATCAGGATATCTCCACATTCCGAACTTCTGGTACAGACCGGCTCCGAGGTCATTCTCTACCGGAGCACGACCGAATGAAGGCATGAGAGGTTCCTTGAGAATCTGCTTTCTATCAATGCTATAGTGCGTCAGCGCACCTGTCTGCTTGTCAATTTCAGCCGTCCAGGCCGCAAGCCTTCCGCCAGGAATGTCACCGTCGCAGACGAAACTGCCGGAGAAGACATATGAACCGGAATTTTCAATGAGAGAAGGCATGCTGCTGTCAGAAACCGCACATGAACCGGCAACAAAGGCAGCGGCCGGAGCCTCATAAATCGGAATCTGGTCATAAGCGACCTCGTAGCCTGCAGGAAGAAGACCATCCTGACGTTTGAGTACCCAGCTGACATTCAGATAGATATCAATATCAGAACCCTCACCGGCATTGACCTTTACACAAGAAGGATCTGAAGAAATGGTCTTTGCGGCAGCAGAAAGGATATCACGTCTGGTAGCGCCGATACCCACAGAAACAGTTTCACCAGGAGCGACATTGACATTCTCCACGACGCCGGTAAGAGCAGCCACGCCGCCTGCCTCGACAGTCCAGACCATTCTGTATCTTGAAAGGTCAATGAAGAAGTTCTCGTTATAGACGAGCACCCTGTACTCGCTGGAGTCGTCGGCCAATTTGTCCTTGAGGACAGCGTCAGGGTCAGCGGATGTCAGAATAGAACGGTGCTGGTAGCGGATTTCATAAGCCTGCGGATGCGGAGACCTGTCGGCAGCCACGAATCCGTTGCAGTTGAAAGAACCGTCTGAAGCGTCATAGTCATTGGCATCTCCACCATATATATAAATATGGTCAGTTCCGTATTTCTCCGGATCTACTGATTTGCAGACAGCCTGGTCCACGAAATCCCAGATGAAGCCTCCCTGATACTGAGGATATTTGCGTATAAGGTCCCAATACTCCTTGAAGTTACCGTTCGAGTTGCCCATCGCATGAGAATACTCGCACTGGATGAGAGGCTTGGACGGATTGGACTTCAGATATTTCTCACAATCGACAGGTCTCATATACATCGGACAGAAGATGTCAGTATGGTCAGCATGGACAGCTCTCTCATACTGGACAGGACGTGTTGAGTCATAAGACTTTATCCAATCGTAAACCTTCTCGAAATTCTTTCCGTCACCAGCCTCATTTCCCATACTCCAGATGATGACTGATGGATGGTTGAAATCACGGTGCACCATGCGGCGGTTCCTGGCGAGATGTGCTGCGAAGTAATCATCCCTATGGGCCAATGATTCTTTGCCATAGCCCATTCCGTGAGATTCGATATTCGCCTCATCCACGACATAGATTCCATATTCGTCGCACAGAGAGTACCAGCGCGGGTCATTCGGATAATGGGATGTTCTCACGGCATTGACATTCAGTTCTTTCATTATGCGGATGTCACGGATCATCTCCTCCTCGGTGATGATATAGCCTCCATGAGCGGTCATCTCGTGTCTGTCTGTACCCTTGATGAGAATCGGCTTGCCATTGACAAGAAGCTGACCTCCGCGCATCTCGACAGTCCTGAATCCGAAACGGACAGATGTGCTCTCGACCACGCCCTTCTTATCCATCGCATTGACTTTCAATGTATAGAGAGTCGGAGTCTCGGCAGACCAGAGGGCAGGAGACGAAACCGACATCTTGCTTTCATTGAGAAGATTGCCGTCAGCGTCTTTTGCAGCGCCGGAAGCCACAGGTGCTGACATCTCTGCCACCTTGTTGCCCGTCTGGTCAAGGACCTCATAACGGAGTTCTGTAATTCCCTTGGTGACAGTTGTTTTCACACTCATCTGACCCTCGGCGGAAGCAATGACATTGACATCCTCAATGCGCTTCTTCTCTCTGGTATAGACATAGATATCACGTGCAATACCCGAAAATCTCCAGAAATCCTGGTCCTCAAGATAGGTTCCGTCGCACCAGCGGAAAATCTCTAGCGCAATGCTGTTCTTTCCTGTGCGGACGTAAGGGGTAAGGTCGAAACGTGCCTCCAGTTTGCTGTCCTCGCTGTATCCGACTTCCTTTCCGTTTACCCAGACATGGACATTGGAAGTAGCCGAACCGATGCAGAGACAAATCTGCTTTCCGTTCCATGATGCCGGAATCTCGAAATCACGACGGTACTGGCCCACATAATTCTTGTCCTCAGGGACATAAGGAGGATTGTTCTCGAAATGACCTCTCCAGGCATAACCCACATTGACATAAAGCGGATCGCCATATCCGTTAAGTTCCCAGAGGCCCGGAACAGGCATCTCGCCCCATGCAGAATCGTCATATCCTACAGCCTCGAATCCGATGGCACGGGCAGAAGGGTTCTCACAGAAATTAAACTTCCAGACACCCTCCAATGACATTGACTTCTGCTGGTCTGTCACGAATGTTGCTCGCATCGGCATCCTGCCGACCTCAAAAATGCCGGGATCCTGCCACAACGCCTTGTCCGAGACAGAACCTCCGAAAACTGCAGCAGCAGACATGAGAATGCCTGAAGATACAGTTAAAAATCTAAATAAGTGCATAGAAACTGTTTTGAAATGAATCAAAAATTTTGTTATGGATCTTATAAATAATTAATTATCAGTTGTTTAATTGAATATATTTTCGTAACTCATATAATTATAAGATAGTTAAGTTATGAAGATGTATTCAACCAACCTCACTGATAATCAGTAGCAAGTTATAGAAAAAATCATAAACTCGCAAGTGGAAGTTCGAGGGTGCAATCGAGGACATAATGGAGACCCTCCATTCCCTCGCCCGCAAGGCCGCCGGCCGCGATGAGAGCCCCTGCCTGAGGATCATCGACTCCCGGAGCGTAAAGACCTCGCACCACGCCGACCCGTCCCGCTTTCTTGCGTTCAGAGATGATGTTGTCTATTTGTTGTATTTGACCGACAGATGGGCTATGCGGTTGGTTGCGCCAGCCGGAAACGATGCCACTGTCTCTCCAGAAACATTAACATTCGAATTCAGACGGAGACGAATCTGGATGTTGTTCTGATTGTTCAGCTCGGTAGGCAGCTTGAAGTCATATACCTTGTGCCCAGGCATGTGGTCAGCACGCGTGACAGAAGATGTACACTGTCCCATGACCTGATACTCGCCATCAGGGACAGCAGTCCAGGTAGTTCCGTCCAGAGACCACTCCACGATGAAGAATGCCGGGCCGGTACTTGTAAGCGAGTTGCTTGCGAACTGAAGGGACAAGGTGCCGTTTATTCCGGCAGTGGAGACATTGCTGATGAGCCAATAGGTACCGGTATCCCATAGGGAGCTGCTGACCGCACAGCTCTTAAAAGTATTTGCAGTCTTCGCGGCATCGGTGAACTCGTCACCGCGATATTCTTCGACAAAGTAGATTTCACCCTTCTTGTATGCACTGTAGAATCCTGTGGAATTGCTCTTGAAGAACACTGCATTCTTCTGCCCCGCAGACGGCGCGATTGACTTCTGCCCATCAGTGAATCCGGCAGGCTTCGTGAAATCCCACTCAACAAGGACATCAGTAAATCCGTCACTTCTGTTCTTAGCCATGGCAATGTCAGTCTCCTCGACATGCCTGATCTGGAACCGTCCAATATTCCCCATGTTGGAGTTCTTCTCGCTCACCACGATTCCTGTTAATGAGCCTGCCCCCTGAGGAACGGAGCTGGACCTGTAAGGAACAGCGAAGTTGGTCAGCATATAGACATGATTGCCATTGATATCACGAACACTCGCAGGATAGTTCTGGACGAAATCCCCTTCCTTGAATTTACTCAAGCCCGGGCCGGCAACGTACCACTCATTATAGTTCACATATCCACCGAAAGGAATGGAGAATTCCACATCCTGAAGTTTCACTAGCCTGTACAGCATAGATTCAGAAAGATCAGAGATATGAACCGAAAGCGGCTCAACAGGGACACCGGCTGACTTCTTCATTATATGTTCATTATATGCTGAAAGCCGACACCGCTGAAAAGGAGATACTTGGCATCACCGTCATTCATCTCTTGCAGGTCCGTTCCCAAAAGCCACAATGTGATGTCATCACCTGCCTTTAGCCCGAGATCCACAGAGGACTTGAACACAATCACTTGGCCTTCTGCATTCTGGATGGTGCAGTACCCGGCACTGAAGTTAGGGTTCTTGCCATCAAGCACAACGGTTCCCTTAACATATACACTCTCCATCACCTGACCTACAGAAAGCGAAATCACATGAGAGAAATCGGTCTCCACCGCAAGAGAAGGATCCATATTGAGGCTCTGGATTACCTTAAGAGCGATCTTCGCCTCACGGTCGAACTTATCTTTTCCGGAAGCTGTGATGACCGCAGTCCTGTTCTTCGAAGTAGGGTTCTGGGCGACCTTGAAAGTCAGCTCGCCGCCATCAGCCTTGACACCAGAAATCCAAGGCTGGGTGCCTTCCTCGTACTCCACTGACACGGTAACGCCATCTTCGAGGTTAGTTGTGATAGGTACTGAATGTTCAGCGGCATCAGAACTTACAGGAAGCTCGGCAACGCCTAGAGAGATATAAGGCTCCTCGGGCATCTGTGTCAGTGTCAGCACAGCTTCAGCATCGCCGTCGCATGTACGTCCGGTGATATACACAGTACGCGGCTTATCCTTATAGGGATTCGCAAGGACTGAAGCGATGACACTTGCACCCTGCGCCCCTTTAGTAATATTAAGTGTGATCCATTCGCATGATGGTTCCAGAGTCCAGGTAGTGTTGGAACGGACAATGAATGTCACTGTCCCCGCTGACGACACCGCAGAAATCTCCGGAGTATCGAATGATATCATGCCCTGCTCGCTCTTGCTGCATGAAGCCAGACCGATGGACAGCACGGACAGCAGCGCCAATATTTGCAAATAAATGTGTTTCATAATGTTCATCATGTTTATTATCTATGCAGCGACCATTGTATGACTATAGGGTTGTGGTCGGAAGCGAATTTTCCGTCATAACTCTTGCAGAGGAGACTCCAAGTATATACCTTCGTTCCACGGCTCACGAATATATGGTCAATGCGTGAGCTGGAAGAAGTGGCTGTGGCCTGGCTATAGCCGTTATAGGAACGGACTCCGTCCCCTGAACGGTACTGCGCCTTGCTGTAGCTGTCCATCAGGTCAGACATGATTATTATCTGGTACGGAGCAGAGGTCTGATCAGTATTATAGTCCCCAGTGCAGAATGAAGGGTAATCAGCTGCAATTTCCTTGACCTTGGAGACCAGAAGTTTGGCGCTCTCCAGACGGGCTGTCTCACCTTTATGGTCGAAATGTGAATTGAAATGGAAGAAAATCTTTCCATTTCTGTTATCCTTGAATTTCACCCAGTTGCACATTCTCACAGAATAGGAGTCCCATCCCTTGGAATTGACAACGTCAGGGGTTTCGGAGTACCAGAACATACCGTTGTCCAACACAGTGAAACGGTCTTTCCTGTAGAATATCGGGTTATAGTGGACACGCTCCTTCTCCGACTCGCCGGATATGCTCGCGCCTACCCACCCGTATTCAGGAAACCATGAGACAATGTCATCGATCTGGAACTTGTATGGCTCCTGCACACCGAAGATGTCGAAGTCGCAGTCTTTCAGCATCTTCTGCATCAGGTCCTTTCTGTTGTCCCATTTTCCAGCCTCCACGGATTGATTATCATACTGGATGTTGTACGTAGCCACCTTTATCAGCTCCGTCCATCCGGCGTTCTCGTCATCGTTGTCCGAGCAGGAGACAGCCGCAGCCATCGCGAGCGTCAGCGCCGCCGGAACACATATCTTGTTAAACAGTTTCATAATAATGTCTCGTTAATATTACTGGTTCTTGTTTCTGAACGGGAAAGGATCCGGATTAAAGAGAGGGTCTGTTCCGGAAATAAGCCACATTCTGGAATTCCTGTCATCACCCTCGTCAAGACGCTTTATGGCCTCGTTCACGTTGCTGTTATTGTTATCGATTTCCGCCTGAGGATAGCAATACCTCAGAGGAAGATAGCCATCGTTATAGAGATTGTCAATGTTCCTCTCCAGGAATTCCGAATAATCAGGATACCCGGTTCTCCTCAGCTCGAAATAAGGCTCCAAAGCTCCCTGCATGAAGAAATTAAGATACTTCTCCGTAATAATCTTCCCAAGCATCTGCGTAGGTGTGCCGACAAGCTTGACATCCGCATTTTCCTGATAAGCCTTTATGGCCGCAGAGCCGATGCCCTGGAACTCGCATGCTGCTGTGATACCGGCATTGTAGTAGGTCTGCGCATCGCCTGAAATCCATCCCCTGAGAGCAGCCTCGGCAAGAATGAACTCCAGCTCAGGGTAGCTGATATTCATGGCTGACGGTCCCTTAGGCTCCTGATACCACTTCCCCTTGAGTCTGGACTGGCTGCCGTTATTCATTTCCACGCTGTTGTTGTAGCTTTTGGCTCCAGGGTTAGGAATGACACCGTTATAGTTGGCGAAATCATTGACATCGATGGAGGAGTTACCCTCGTATTTCATCATGACCTCGGCAATCTGCATAAGCCTTGTATCCTTCCTCTTCTTCATGAGCTCCACGACATATCTGGATATACGGTATGAAGACACGAAGTTGTTGTTATTGTAGTAGGCATAGTTGCTTGTATTGTCGTCCTCGTCACGTATCGCACTGTCGGACAACTTCTCCATCAGAGGGTTACTGTCGGGGTCATTGACGATTTCAGCAAACATGTCCTTCGGGGTTCGGCCATGGATCGAATCCACAGACGTGCAGTTTATAAGGACGCGCAGACGCAGGGTGTTGATAAGCTTACGCCAGCTGTGTATGTTCCCGCCATAGATGATGTCACCGTCAACGGAAGTGGCATCATACTGTGCGAGCTTCTCGTTAGCCTCTGCAAGCTCGTTCAGGATGCCGGCAATGATATCCTCCTGCTTGTCATAGGAAGGGTAGTAGTTCGGACTGCCCTGTCGCCCTGTTCCCGCCTCCGTATAAGGGACATCACCGAACAGGCGCGTGACAGTGAACATCCACCATGCCCTGAAGAACGAAGCAAGATAGTAGTATCTCTCATCTCCCACACGCTCAGCCTCTTTCCTCATGTCGTAGCACCAGGCAATACGCTGGTATTCACCGGAGAAGTTGCGGCGCAGGAAGTTGAAATGTCCGCCTCCGCCGCGATAGTCGAACATCCATACGAGACGGTATGGCTCAATGCCGTAGTACTCGATACCGAACGTATTGATGTCCAGTGTTGTCAATATGGTTTTAGGATGAACCTGCGTAGGCCTGTTCACATCCTTGCTGACCTCCGAGAGAGTATAGTCGCAGGATGATGCCATCATGGTCATCAGTCCAATCAGTGCGAATCCCAGGATTCCGCCTTTTATATTTTTCATAACCAAATGTCTTTTTAGATTACAACGAGATAGAGAGATTGAAGCCGACCATCCTTTCTGTCGGGTAGGAGAAGCTCTTGAACGCCGCATCCGGATCCTCGTTGTCCAGCTTCTTCCAGATAAAGAGGTTATTCCCGATAAGTGACAGCTCCAGTCCTTTCACCACCTTGTTTTTCTTTATCAATGAAGAGAAATCATACGAGATCGAAAGATTCCTCAATTTGATGAAATCAGCCTTGTACAGGTTATATCCAAGAGTGTAAGGTCCGTTCAGCTTTCCAAGATAGCCTATCCAACTCTTGAAATAGACAGGAGTTGAAGACGGGGCGAATGTCCTGGTGTCAGAGACCACATTCCCATGGTCATCATAAGTGACTTCTCCTCCAGTCACGATAACAGCATTGGATGGGATGAATGACGGTTTCTGTGTCCAGTCAAGTTCCCTCTCCGGAACAGCTGTCTTCTTGTGAGTTCCCGCCTCTATCATTCTGGAGTTCAGGTCTGAACGGATAACGCCGCCCACACGTCCCGAGATGTCGAAAGACATTGTCCACTTGCGCCAGCGGAGGCTTGACGAAATACCGAACTCCCAGTCCGGGCCGGAATATCCGATTATTCTCTGGTAAGGATCCTCAATCGGACGTCCGTTGTTCTCGTACACGATGAAGTTGCCTTCCGGGTCATGCTGCCATACCTGGGCATAGATGGCATCCGCCCTGTCACCCACCTTGAGATTATTGTAGGTGTATGCCCCGTTATAGATCCTGCCAAGATACTTTCTCGTCAATGACCAGTTCATGTCCATTTTCCATTCCCAGTCACGGGTGCGAACAGGGACAGTGCCGAGAATGACTTCATAGCCCTTTCTCCTGTAGTCATTGCCGTTCGTAAGCAACTTGCTGTATCCGCTGGACTGGTTGATGTCCACCTGCTGGATCTGGCCTTCATCCTTTGTCCGGTAATAGCTGAAATCCAGACGCAGCCTGTTATCGAAGAAGCGGATATCGGTGCCGATCTCCAGAGAATTAGTGAAGTAAGGCTTGATTCCCTTGTCTATCACAAGTGTAGGAGGTGTCATGGAAGCATTGTTGCCCCAATATTTATTGAACGAGTATGAATTTTCGAGCAGATATACTGAACTCTGATCAAAACCGACCTTTGCCCATGAGCCTCTGACCTTCCAGAAGGAGATTGCCTTCGGGAGATTTATCAGTGAAGTCATCACACCACTGAGGCTGACAGACGGATAGAAGAAAGAGTTGTTATCCGGATTCAATGTTGATGACCAGTCGTTTCTTCCGGTGAATGTCAGGAAAATGGCATTCAGAGCGCCGAATGTAGCTGTTCCAAAGACACCTTCCATACGCCGTCTCTGTATGGTGGTAGTAACCTTCGGCGAGTTCGTGGAATTGGTGACATTATAGAGGTCCGGCTGGAGAAGTCCGCCATCGGTGCTAGCCCACTGATAGTTACGCATTGAATCGTACACGGAGGCTCCGACCATGGCATCCACATCGAACCATCCGAATTTCTTCTTGTACGAGAGCATGGCATCTATGTTCACATCCACGTTCCTGTCGCTTGATACCGAATAGCATCCGTTATCATTGCCTACCCATGCATAAGGTTTGCATTCCTCCTGATTCTGATGCTTTGAGTCAGTCGCAACCTTCACCATGAAGTTAAGTCCGTCAATGATATCGTAATCAATCGATGCGGATGCGATAAGCTCCGGCTCACTGTATGGGCGGGTGAATTCATACGCCACAAACCATGGGTTGTTGAACCAAGTATGATTCCAGTTTCTCTGGGCATAGCCGACCTGTCCCTCCTCCCAGTAGTCTTTCAGGTCGAGAATATCATTGTTGGTACCCATATACACGAGAATGTTGTAATAAGGGTGTTGGTTTCCGTAGCCTGACCAAGGGCGGTTCTTCGAGTAGGTATAGCTGTATATCATGTTCATGTTGATATGCAGCTTCTTTGTTATGTCATAGTTCGCGGCTGCCGTGATACCGAATTTCTTGAGATTGGTATTAGGAGTCTGTCCACGTCTGTACATCTGGTTAAGACTGACACGGAAGGAACCGCCGTTGAACTTCTTTGCCACGCTGACATTATTGTCAGTGACAAGGCCTTCCTGAAGGAAGTTCTTGAAGTTGTTCTTGTGGGAGACGAAAGGCAACGGGATACGCTCGCCCGTCTCAGGGTCTATAGGGCTGTTGTACTGGACAGTCTCCCAAATTCCGCTGGGCGACTGCGGATCCTTCTGATCCAGCTTCGGGCCCCAGGTCCATAGACCGTCATACAGTCCGCCGCCTTTTCCGTCCTTGTACGCATAGCGTCCGTACTCACCTGTACCATAAATCGTCTGCTGATCAGGCAGGGTAAGATAGCCGGCCGTGAACATAGTGGATGAATTCACATTGATGTCCACATCCTTATTGTCGGCAGTTCCGGACTTTGTGGTTATTAGAATCGCTCCGTTGGCGCCTCTGGCGCCGTAGAGGACAGCCGCCTGAGGTCCCTTCAGGACGGTGATGCTCTCGATATCATCGTTGGATATGCCCCTATAGTACTTGACTGGAGTTCCGTTCACCACATATATAGGTGACTCGCCGCGAAGATGCACAGCAGGATCCTCGAGAATTGCCGCTCTGGTGTTCAGAGTAAGACCTGCGATCTTTCCATTCAGCATGTTGAGAGGGTTGTCCGTCTTCACCTTGGAGAAGGCCTCCGCATTGACCTGCTGGATAGAGTATCCGAGGCTTTTTTCGGACTTGCGGATGCCGAGCGCCGTCACGACTGCCTCGTCAAGCTGTACATCTTCTGCATTCAAAGTCATGTTGATGACATCCGAAGTGCCGACCACAGCTGTGCAGTCCTTATAGCCTATGCAACTGTAAATCAGGACTACCCCTTTCGTCGTTGGAAGCGAGTAGTTTCCGTCAATGTCAGTCACGGTACCGTTCTTGCCGTCCCGTTCCAGCACTCCCACTCCCGGAATAGGCTGCCCGTCAGAGTCAATTACTTTTCCGCGGATCGTGACCTCACGTCTCGAACCGGAAGCCTGCTGCCTGGATACGGAGACAATGATGTTCTTGCCCTTTATCTGCCATGCGAGTTCCGTACCTTTGAGAACAGAGGCCATCACCTCCTCGACGGTAGCATTGTCGATGGAGACAGCCACCTTTATGCCGGCGACATCCTTGTCCTGATAGTTGAACAGATAGATGCTGCTTTTCTCGATCGTCCTGAAGACCGAGGTCAGCGGTTCATGCCCATTTGTATGGACAGAGATCTTCTGCACCTGGCCGGCGGCTATGATTTCCGCCTGAGTGATGAATAGCAATGACAATACCGAGGCGAGGAATACCATCAACCTGAAACGGACATTGTCCAAAGACGGGGAAACAGACACTCCCGTCTTTCCTTTTGTAACCAATTTTTGTTTCATCCAGTTATTATTTATGTAGATTATAGATTTCTCTTGAAGACTGTGGCTCAGAAGCACTCTGCATTACTGCGGTAAATCACATAGCCGTTGCCGCTGCGCTCCCACACGAAGCCGACCTGGACCTGCAGGACAGACAACATCTGTTCAAAAGGCACGGAAGCCTCCAAAGTTCCGGAAACGGGTCCATCCCCGGAGAAAACATCGCCTCGGAACAAGACCGTGACTCCTTTCTCATCAGCGAGCCGCTGTATAAGGTCTCGGATGTCGGCAGATTTATAACGGATAAGATTTTCCGTCCACGCTGTAGTGGAGTCCTTGTCGAATGCCGAGAATTCCACCTCGTCACGACCCACATCATAGCGAGCCATACGCCCGGGAAAGAGCCTTATTTTCTGAGACGGCGTGCTGAACAACACGGAGCCCCTTACGAGTGACGTAGAGACAAACCCCTCGTCAGCCTTGTTCACAGCATTGAACTCCGTACCTAGGACAGTGACATCCACCTCTCCCATTTTCAAGTTGAATTTCTTCGACGGGTCGTGGACGACATCAAAATATGCCTCCCCGTCCAATTCCACGTTTCTGGAGCGGCGGTCATATCCGTTCGCAACTCTCAATGTGCTGTTTTTGTTCAGTTTGACACGCGTACCGTCAGACAGGACGAAAGACGAGATGCTGTTCCCTGTCACATAAGCGGTGATGTGGCCGCTACGGCCGGACATCATCATTCCTGCCGAAATGCCGATTACAAGAGCTGCGGCGAGGCCTGCCGCATAACCCACCGCGCTGCTGAAGCGAAGACGGTTGCCGGAAAGTTTCTTTTCCAGCAGGACATAACCGCGCGAGGTGTCAGCGGCCGAAGTCACTTCTGCATTCCAATATGCAGATACCTTCCGGAATAATTCTCTATTCTCCGGGCTCTCGGCCAGCCACGCCTCCACGGCCTTCATCTCCACGGCATCAGCTTCGCCGGCGAGATAGTCGGCGACAAGTGTCTCTATGTCTTTTCTGTTTTCCATCATAGTTATTTTGAATGACCGAGAACGCTGAAAATCTTCTTCATCGCTATCCGGATATGGGATTCCAGTGTCTTCACAGATATATCCATAAGTTCGGCGGCATCCTTGTATTTCATCTTGTCCTCCCTGACAAGCTTGAACGCCATCCGGCATTTAGGAGGCAGTGTCTCGATGGCCGAGTTGAGTTCACGCACGGTCTCATCAGATATGCAGTCGTCTTCCTGACTGGTTTCCGTACCGGCGAACAGCTCGAGCATATCGTCATTGCAAAAGGTCATCCTGGATTTATCCTTCCTTATATAGTCCACGGCCTTGAATTTTGCGATCCTGTACACATACCCCCGGAAATTGCTGATCTGCTGAAGAGAGCGTCTGTTGTTCCACAATGCCATAAAGACATCCGAGACAATCTCGTCCACGGCTCCTCTGTCGCGTATATACAGCCCGACATAACGATACACCAGCCCGCCATACAGTTCATACAACTGCCTGAACGAGTACTGCGAATTCTCCAAAGAAATCGACATCAATATGTCGCGCATCATAGTGTCCACTTGTTACTCTCCTGTCATATAGTCGCAACAACTGACAAAAACCCTTAGAGCTGTTTTAAAAAAATGAAAAAAGTTGCTATAAGTAATCCTTAAAAGCAACTTCATAGAAATTTGTTGGTTTGTTGTTAATTTTCCAGTGTCGATAACTCCACGGTCCCGTCCATTGTCGAGGCTAGGATGCTTATGCGGCCACGTTTCTCAATGATTTTCAAAGGATTGACCAATGCTAATGAAACTTTGTGCGCCCATTTGAAAGAGCCGTCGGCCGCGTCCAGCGCGACAATGTTTCCCTTGTCGGAAGGAAGGAGAAGAAGCCCCCCGGCCACTGTCAATGCAGATGTTCCGATATCATATCCGAGGCTATCCCTGACTGTCCAGATCTTTTCAGAAGAGTCAAGTTCCTTTCCCGGGGCCGGAGCCGGCACATCGGAAGCAAACGCATAGGCGCTTCCGAACATGACCTTGGAATAAACTGTCTTTCCGTCGGGGCTGATACCGATGGCATCACGTCCCCCGTCCACACGGAACAGTTCATTTCCTGTCCTGGCATCTATGGCATAGACCTTCCTGTCCGGTACTGCCACGAATATTCTGCTTGAACCATATACAGGGACACAATGTGCGGGGGAATACATCCTCGAACTCTTCTTTACAGTCCACACCCACTGTTCCCTTCCGGTCTTCGGATCAAGCGAATAGAGTTTGCGGCCCCATGTCCCGAACACTACCCTGTCCTTGTCACCATAAGGCGTAGATATCGCATGTCCTTCGACTCCGTCATAAGTCCAGATGGCACGTCCGTCTTTCAGGTCCAATGCACGGAATGCATTGTCAGAACCTCCGATATAGACAACTCCGTCCATGACAAGAGGTGAAGCCAATACTGACTTGGCCGTCTTATACTGCCACTTGACAGCACCGCTGGAAGCCTTTACGGCATATACATTTCCGTCCGTACATCCGAAAACAAGAGTATTGCCGGACACGGCAGGAGTAGAATATATCTTTCCTCCGAACTTCTTGGACCACAGCTCCTTACCGTCTTTCAGGGAGATACATTTCATCTCGCCTGAGGCCAGAGGGAAATATGCCTTGCCGCCACTTACGGCAAAACCTGCCGCAATGTTGGCCTCAAACGTCTTTTTCCACTCCTCCTTCACCTGAGGATAACGGCTGTTGACATCGTATCGCATCCACGGATAGTCGTCAGGAAGTCCGTCCGCATCATAGTGGACAGTGTCAGCCGGTGCAGACAAAGGGAATTCATATACATACCACGGGGCAAACTCCACCGCAGTATCTCCATAAATCCTTCTTTCAGAGAATGTTATACGTGTCGGAGTAATTCTCACGATATTATATCCGGGACGCTTGCCCGCCGAAAGCGTAGAACGGCAGAGAACCGCAGGAATACCCTGATAATTCTTGTCAATGTTCTGATGCCAGTGTCCTCCTATCTGAAATCTGACACCGACCTTCTTCAGTTGTCTCGTGACATCAAAGTAATTCAGCACCGAGGAGTCCATCGGATAGTGGTTTATAAAAATGGCCTTCCCGTCATTATCCAGTGACTTGAGCCACTCCATCGTCTCACGGGGAACGAGTCCAGGTGCCATCCTCATGTCAGGGCCGCTGTTGCAGCCCAGAAAACGCCACCCCTTCACCTTGAAATCAAAATGCTCATATCCGAAGACTTTCAGGAAGGTATTGCATCCGCTCTCGGACCAGTTCGCATCATGATTGCCCTGAACCACATAATATGGGAATTTCAAGGTATCCATCATGCTCTTGGCCAGTGCGATTTCCTTGTCGGTTCCGAAATCGGTAATGTCACCTCCGAAAAGGACGAAATCAAGGGAGTCATTCCTGTTCACATCCTTCAGACAGGCTGCCAGGTCTTCTATCGCACCAGTATTCTCAGCGAGATGAGTATCCGTCAAAAAAGCGAACCTCAACGTACTGTCAGCAGGTTCCCCTGCATACGCAAATGCCCGCGTCATGCACAAAAGCATAACAGCGGACACTGTAAGGAGTAGGTTTTTCTTCATCATATCATTTGAATGTCGTTATCTTTTATCCATCCCTGACGCCCATCAGAGAGGGAAATGTTCTTCCACTGCCCTACCGAGTCAAGTATCTGAACCTTAGTTCCTTCATGGAGAATGAACAAATCCTTCGAGGACTCCGAAGAAGGTGAACTCTTCACTGAAGAAACCGGAATCATGACCACGGCATAATCGGCCTTAAGACAGGAATTCCGCTGCCACAATGCCAAACTGTAGGTGCCGAGGCTCAGCAGCAGCGCCACAATCGCCCCATAAAATCCGCACCTGCGGAAAGCCGTCGTCCCGCCCAAAAGGAACAGGAGCACCAGGGTCAATGTCAATGCAAGCAGTGCAATCGACAGCCATGCCCAGGAATCAGGACTCATCAGGTAACTGAGTTTTCTGGCCCAGCTTTTCAATACGAATTCCGGGACCGCGTCGATTTTGTCCTGAATCATACTGTTTGTAAACTCAAGGTTATACCGCGCATCTGAATTTGAAGGATTAATCTTGAGAGTTCTCTCGAAATAAAGGATGGCATGGGCATAATCGCCTGACTTGTAATATGCATTTCCTAAATTATAGTACAGCTCAGAAGATACAACTCCTACACTTTCAAGTTCATTCCACAACTCCACGCTTTCGTTCCAATTACCTGAAGTATAAGCCTCTACTCCCTTGGTCCACAAAGAATCAAGAGAAGAAGTATCAGCAGCTTCCGAAACGGAAGGAATCGCAAGGAGCACCGCTATCACAAGAGCGGCAGTCGCTGATGAAGCGCCCTTTTTGCTGTTTTTCATAATGGAATCAATGGATGATATCACTTTTACAGCTTCATTATAATGAGTATTCATGGCCTCATTTCCTCCATCCGGAGAATACCTGGCGAACTCACACGAATCGAGAAGAGACGCAAATTCATCTGCAAGTTCCTGAGGCACATTACTTTCCAGAAGTCTGGCCACGATGTTTTCCTTATTCAGATCCTCGGCACCGATATTGAGTTTGTCTGAGATGAACCCGAGAAGTGCCTTATGAAGTTCCTCGTAGAATGCAGAATACAGATTCTTCTTCAGGAAATCACCGGCTATCTTAAGACGGGCCAATGCCATCTTGGTCGCCTTCCTGTTTCTGGTTCCGGCCACATCAGCCTTCCTGGCCTCCATTCCACGCATCACAACCCAGACAACAACTGCTGCGGCAATCAGAAGTATCACACAAATCCAATATCCGAGAGACTGGACGAAGAAATGAGTCTTGAATTCGTAAGAAGGTACCCTTGTACTTATGAAACGTATATCCTCTCCCAGATTCCTGACGCCTTTCCTGTCCGGCATGACAATTCCGGAAGAAACGGTCTGATTTGCAGCAGAGCCCTTCTCTACATTGAAAGTAATAGGTTCAGTGCTGACAGTCACATACTTGCCGGCATTGACATCATAATATGAATAGTGTACCGGTCCTATCGTGAACTCACCATGACTTCTCGGAATGAACGGATATTCGAAAGTCTTGCTTCCTGATGTTCCGCCGCTGCTCTTGTCGGTATTTTCCGAAATCTTGGTGTCATAGACTTCCATATCTGCCGGGAAATCAATCTTAGGTGCCTCCAGAAGCGATACATTGCCACGTCCTGAAACAGTCACGATAAGAGATGTCGCCTCATGGGTCTTGAGTCCGTCCTTGCTCAGACGCGCTGAAATTCGGAAATTGCCTACGCCGCCTCCGAAATCAGCAGGCGCTCCGGCAGGCAATGACTTGACATGGACATGGACCGCCGGCGTGGTAATTCTCTTACGCACAGTAGCATAGTCATTGTCGAAGAAGCTGTCGAAAATACTTCCGGTAGAACGGGGCGCCGTCCTGACATTGACAAGACAGACAAGCTCCGCAGGATCTATGGTCAATGTTCCTGCCTGCTGCGGTATGAGGACATAGCGACGAATCAGAGCCGCATTGTAAATATGACCGCCCACATCTTCACGATGAAATTCAATGTTATTCGGCGATGCAGTCTCCTGACTCCAGAAACCATTGAAAGTCGGGAACTTGGCTCCTTCAAAACCGGCTATATCCACACTCTGGTAGAGTTTCAGTTCCGCAGTTATCGGTTCTCCGACGACTGCAGAGGTCTTGCTGAGAGTAAACTTCAGGAAGAGGTCACCGGAAGAAACAGATGTTCTGGAACTTGAAGAGCCTGCGGAAGTGCCGCCAGACTGCTGGGAAGAGGAAGACGAGCCTCCATTGGCAAGGACCTCTATCGCCACCGGTGAAGAGGAAATGACATTTCCACGTATCTTGGCTGATGCTGCAGGAAGCTCGAACTTTCCTGTCTTCTTAGGCGTAATGACATAAGTATAAGTATATTGCGAAGTCTTGGACCTCTTTCCGTTCACTATACTTATGCTCGTAGATGAACCGGTCTGCGGTCCCCAGACAAGATTGAAATCATCCCCCGGAGCCCAGTTGAAGCCGCTGGGTTTGTCTTCCCCGTCAATGATAAAAGTGACGTTGAACTGCTCGTCCGCGCCCACAATGCCAGGTGCATCCACCTTGATGTGGCTCTGTGCAATCGCAGATATGCAGGCCAATGCCAGCACACATACCAAAACTGCTTTTCTAATCAATGCTCTCATAATCCTACCAGTTCTTTTCTTTCTGTCTTGACTTCAATGCGTCAGCCTTTTCTTTATTGACTTTATCCTGAGTTTCTTTCTCTTTGGCCTGGATAGCCCTCAACATCTGCTGGGCCTGCTGAGGAGAAATCTTCCCTTCCTGGCCCTGTTGCCCCTGCTGAGGCTGCTGACCGCCATTACCCTGATCGTTATTCTGATTTTGGTTCTGATTTTGGTTCTGATTTTGGTTCTGGTCCTGATCCTTATTCTGACCATCATTGTTCTGGTCATTATTCTGATCTTTGTTCTGATCCTGACCATTCTTGTTCTGGTCCTGATTCTGATTCTGGTCTTGATTCTGGTTATTCTGATTGTTCTGGTTCTGGTTGTCCTGACCATCCCCTTTGCCGCCGCCATTCTTCTGCTGGTTTTCCAGCATCTTCTTCGCATAGATGTAGTTCTCTTTCGCATCCATATCGGAAGGATTCTTCAGGAGAGCCTCCTTGAAGGCATTGACAGCCCCCTGCCAGTCTTTCTTGGCGATTGCGATATCTCCGGTATTGTACCAGTAATCAGCAGCATTGGCACTTGCAGAAGCATTGTCCCCTATCTTCTTCATCAGTTTCTCCGCTTCCTCATAGTTTTCCTGACGGTACAAGGTGTTGGCCAGATTATAATTGGCCGCCATAGATGTGGAATCCTTTACAAGAGCCTTCCTGTAGGAAATGTCCGCTTCCTTCCAGTTGTCCTTCCTGAATTTGCGGTTTCCTGCACGCACGTCGTGTCTATCGACTTGTGCAGACGCGGTCAATGCCACCGAAAGCAGCATTGACACAACCAGTATATATCTGAAACTCTTCATCTTACCTATCTTTTATCAAAGAGATGACGCAGCACTTTGCGCTCTCCTATCAGCATCTGTATCACAAGCAGGCCCAATGCTATCGCGAAGAAATACATGAACTGCTCATCATATTCTTCGAAAACAATGGACTTGAACTCTTCCTCATCCAGTTTCCTTATGTCATTGATGACGGGATTCAGTCCGAATTCGTCGTTGCCGGCATGGACATAGGCCCCATTTCCGGCCTTCGCAACTTCCTCCAGCGTATTTTCATCCAGTTTGGTAACGACAATATTGCCTTCTGAGTCTTTCAGAAGCCCGTTTTTCATCGGAATCGGCTGTCCCTGCTGAGAACCTACACCTATCGTATAGACCATGATTCCCATGTCCGCGGCCTGTTTTGCGGCAGCCACAGGGTCATCTTCATGGTTTTCTCCGTCGGTAATCACGATTATCGCACGGCTCTTCTCGCTCTGCGCACTGAAACTTCTGATGCAAGTATTTATCGCATCGCCGATTGCAGTACCCTGGACAGGTATCGACTCCGTGGAAATGTTCCCGAGAAACATCTTGGCAGAGACATAGTCAGTAGTAATCGGGAGTTGCACAAAGGAGGTTCCGGCAAAGAGCACCAAGCCCACTCTGTCACCGTCGAGCTTGTCCACAAGTCTGGAAATGGCCAGTTTCGCACGCTCAAGACGATTCGGTGAATAATCCCTCGCCAACATCGAGTTGGAAACGTCCAAAGCGATCATGACCTCGGCACCCTTGCTCTGATGTTCCTTCAGCTTCGCACCCATCTGCGGACGGGAAAGACCGATTACGAAGAACATGAAGGCCAATGAAAAGAGGATATTACGCACCCATCCTTTGGTACGTGAACGGGACGGCATAAGTTCATTGACAAGTTTCTCGTCGCCGAACTTGCGGATCCTCCGCTTACGTCTGTACTGCATCAGCCCGTAAAGTACCGGAAAAACCGGAACGAGCAGCAGGAGAAAAAGATATTGTGCTTGTGCAAAATAAATCATAACGCTTCGTTTTTACGGCAACCTCTTCAATATAAACGCATTGAACAGCACTTCAAGAAGGAGACAGATCAATGCCACAAGGGCGAAGTCCATGAAAAGTTCCTTATATACAGGGAAACTGTCAATGGTAGTGCGCGCCTTTTCCATCTTGTTGATTTCCGAGTAAATCTCCGAAAGCTTGGTATTGTCGGTTGCGCGGAAATAACGTCCTCCAGTAGTCTCAGCAATGCCCTTGAGAAGGTCCTCGTCGATTTCTACTTCCACATCCTGCATCTGTACGCCCCACGGAGTAATCACAGGATAAGGTGCAGTGCCGTTTGCGCCCACACCAATCGTATAAACCCTTATGCCATAAGTCTTTGCGATATCCGCAGCCGTCTGCGGAGTAATTTCTCCCCTGTTGTTCACACCATCAGTAAGAAGAATGACAACGCGGCTCTTCGCATCCGACCCCTGCATCCTGGCCACGGCCGTAGCAAGTCCGTTTCCTATCGCCGTTCCATCCTCGATAAGTCCGGTCTGAATCTCCTTCATGAGGTTTATCAATGTCGCACGGTCAGTCGTAAGCGGGCACTGAGTGTAACTCTCCCCCGCGAACACCACAATGCCGATGCGGTCTGAAGGACGCTGCGAAATGAACTCTATCGCAATGTCTTTGGCCGCGCTGATCCTGTCCGGAGTGAAGTCCCTTGCGAGCATACTGGTGGAAACGTCCATCGCAAGAACTATATCAATGCCTTCCGTGTCGATTTTGTCCATCTTGCTGGACGAACGCGGTCTGGCGATTGCGATGATTATCATCGACAATGCGACTGTCCGCAGCAGCATCGGAGCATGTCTCAGGCATGACAGCACTGACTTGCCGCCGGCTTTCCAATATCTTATGTCAGACACTCTGAGGTGAGGTCGCCTTCCGCAAAGCTCCAGATAAATGTAATGAACAATGAGCAATGCAGGAATGACCAGCAGCCACAGCAGATGCGGATATTCGAAAAACATACTATTTCTCCTCCTCTTCTTCTGATTTCCAAGTAGTTGTCACGAACCGTACGGCAGACGGGACAGCTTTCACATTTTCATCGTCGGAAACCGTCATCTTGGCAAACTTCACAAGGTCGGACGTGACGAAAAGATTTCTGGTCTCTTCCATTATCTCCTGAGGTATCTCCTTGTCTTTCAGGCCTTCGAATATCTCAGCAGTCGTCATTTCCATGGCTCCGACACCGAATCTCGCCGCAATATATTCGCGGAGGACATCTGTCACACCGCTATAGAACTGCTTCTGCTTTTCAGGTTCCCAAAGTTTGTTTCCGCGGAACTTGTCGAGTTTCTTGAGAGCCACTATATAAGCCGGCTCTTTTATGCCGCCTTCTCCGGATTCATTCTTTTTGCGCATCTTAAGCAGAGAGACGACAAGGATTATAATCATGGCAAGAAGCTGTATGCCAATGATATATGGAAGGATTTCCTTGAATGTCAGAGGATAACGTATCTGGCCTTTGATGTCGTGAGGCTTGAAAGTGGTCGTATCTACCGGCATTGACAAAACCTCAAGATCCTTTCCTGCGAAAAGCAGGGTGTCGGTTTTTCCGTCAGGCGTCGTCCTCTGTACGGCGATGTCCGGAAGTTCGTATTTTCCTTCATCGAATGAGGTTATGACGAAACTGCCCTCGAGGTTCATCTCCTGAGTCTTTCTCCTGATTTTCAGGGTATCAATCTTCCAGTCACTGACCAGTTCGATGCTGTCCATGACACCTTTCGAGAGGTCAGGAAGGCCCAATACGGTACCTGCCTTGACATTGTCAAGACGGAAACCATATCGGAGCTGGTCAGCTATCAGGACAGAATCCCTTTTCTGCAACTGTTCCAGAAAGGCTTCTCCTGACGGGACTATACCCGGATGAACAGCCGGATCATATTCTCTTTCTCGGGCAGATGTCAACACCGCGAAAATGCACGATGTGACTAATGCCATCAATATCCTCTTCATAATTATCTGTTGTCAAAAAAGGCCATAAGACTCTTGACGTAATCACTTCCGGTCGAAATCGCCACATTGTCGATCTGATACCTGCGGAAAAGTTTCACGGCATTGGCCTCAGACCTCTCTGCGGCAGCCGAATATTCCCGGCGGACTTTCGCACTTGCGGTATTGATCCAGGCGGTCTGTCCTGTCTCAGAGTCTTTAACATTGACAAGACCGATGTCCGGAATCGTCCTTTCGCGCGGATCAAAAACCCTTATGACCGACAGGTCATGCCTGTTCACAGCCACTTTTATCGCGTCTTCGTATCGTGGACTACCATCTTCGTCCGTGTCCATCATGTCGGACAAGAGGAAGGCCGTACATTTCTGCTTTATGGCATTGGTAAGGAACCTGAGCGCCTCGCTTATGTTTGTTCCGGATGATTCCGGTTTCAGTTCGATGATTTCGCGGATGATGCGGAGCAGATGGCTACGGCCCTTGCGCGGGGGGATGAACTTTTCCACCCGGTCACTGAAAAACAGGGCTCCGACTTTGTCGTTGTTGATAATCGCCGAAAATGAAAGCACGGCGGCTATCTCGGCCAGCATATCACGCTTAGTGCCTCCTATAGTGCCGAAGAATCCCGAGCGGCTGATATCAATGAGAAGCATGACAGTCATTTCACGCTCTTCTTCGAACACTTTCACGTAAGGTGCTCTCAGTCTGGCGGTTACATTCCAGTCCATGTTCCTCACGTCGTCACCGTACTGGTATTCGCGGACCTCGCTGAAAGCCATACCACGTCCCTTGAAAGCAGAATGGTACTCTCCCGCAAATATCTGATGCGAGAGAGCCCTTGTCTTGATTTCAATTTTCCTGACTTTTTTCAGCAGGTCACTTGCATTCTGGTCCATATTATTAGATTTTCACCAGTTTTCGGGGACTGCGCATTAAGGGACAATCACCGCGTTGAGTACCTGAGAAATAATGTTCTCCGTGGTAATATTCTCAGCCTCAGCTTCATAAGTAAGTCCGATACGATGACGGAGGACCTCGTTGCATACTGCACGCACATCCTCAGGGATTACATATCCTCTTCTCTTTATGAAAGCATAAGCCTTCGCCGCCATGGCCAATGAAATGCTGGCACGAGGCGAGGCGCCGTAGGAAATCAGGCCTGAAAGTTCCTTGAGGTTGTAATCAGCAGGAGTTCTTGTGGCATATACGATATCCACGATATATTTCTCGATCTTCTCATCCATATAGACATCACGGACGACCTGACGTGCGCGAACGATATCTTCAGGCGACACAACCGGCTGCGCCTTAGGGAATTCCCCAGTGTTGTTCATGCGGATAATCTGACGTTCCTCCTCTTTCTTAGGATATGAGACCACGACTTTCAGCATGAAACGGTCCACCTGAGCCTCAGGAAGCGGATATGTTCCCTCCTGCTCGATAGGGTTCTGCGTCGCCATCACAAGGAAAGGTTCAGGCAATTTGAAGGTTTCCTCTCCGATGGTCACCTGACGCTCCTGCATAGCCTCGAGAAGGGCAGACTGGACCTTGGCCGGAGAACGGTTAATCTCATCCGCAAGCACGAAGTTCGCGAAGATAGGGCCTTTATGAACCTCGAACTGCTCGTTCTTCTGAGAATAGATCAATGTTCCCAGAACGTCGGCAGGAAGCAAATCCGGAGTAAACTGAATTCGGCTGAATTTAGCGCTCACGGCCTGAGCAAGAGTATTGATTGCCAATGTCTTGGCAAGTCCCGGCACGCCTTCGAGAAGGATATGGCCGTTTGCGAGAAGGCCTATGAGCAGATTCTCGATAAGCTGTTTCTGTCCCACAATGACCTTGCCCATTTCCATCGAAAGAAGGTCAACGAAAGAGCTCTCACGCTGGATGCGCTCATTGAGTTCTTTGATATTAACACTTTCCATTATTGTATAATTTTAAATTTCATTACACGTCTGGCAGCGGCAGATTTATTATCTTTGTGCCTGCAGACCATTTTTCCGGTCTCAGTACAGATTAAAACAGCAACTTCATGAGATACTGCATACTTTTGTCATACAACGGCTCTGCCTTTTCGGGCTGGCAGATTCAGTCAAACGCCCCTTCAGTTCAGGATAGCCTGCAGAAAGTTCTTTCAACTCTCCTGAACGAAGAAATAATGGTTACCGGTGCTGGGCGTACCGACACAAAAGTGAACGCAATAAACTATGTAGCGCACTTCGAAACTGAGTCTGCACGCGTTTCTGAGACCGGCTGGCTATGCTACAAATTAAATGCCATGTTACCGGCAGGAATAGCAGTACACGAGGTATTCAAGGTCAATGATGATTTTCATGCGAGATTCGACGCCACCAGCAGGGCCTATAAATATTTCATACACAGAAAAAAAGACCCTTTCATAGCGTCAAGGTCACATTTCTGCCCATACGATCTGGATCTGGAGGCCATGAACAAAGCCTGCGGATTCCTGTTCGGAGAACATGATTTCAGGTGCTTCGAGAAAGTGGGCGGAAACAACAAAACCTCCATCTGCTCAGTAACCGAAGCGCACTGGGAGTATTGGAGACCTGACCACGTGACGATGATGGGCTATCCATACTCTGACGGAGACTATCTCGTGTTCACAATACGGGCCGACAGGTTCCTCAGAAACATGGTAAGAGCCGTAGTCGGGTCAATGCTGGAGGTCGGCCGCGGCCGGAAGCCTGCCGGATGGATTCAGGAACTTGTCAATGCTGGTACACGCTCCGATGCGGGCCAGTCCGTTCCCGGACATGCGCTGTTCCTTACCGAAGTGAAGTACCCGAATATATAACCAATCGAGACTGACCGGATTTCAGAGTCCAGCCAGTCCCAATCATTTTTCATAATCAAGTCAAGTAAGTAGTAATGTGAACGTAAAGATAAAAGTTCCCTACGAAACAATCCGGTTCAAAACTGGTTCATTTCACACAAAACTTACAGAAATTTCCGTTTTCACGTGCAAGACTTCCTTAAAACGGCATTTATGGCGTAAACAATTAGGTTAGATTCAAGTACAAGTAAACGGGATGCCGGCAAAATCGTCGGCATCCCGTTTGAGTTATTCTGTCAGTCGGCCTGCGCCGACAAATATCTTTAGAGTTCCCAAGCCAATGCAGATGCACCGAGGATGGCGGCGTCTGATTCCTTAAGCTGAGAGAAGACGATCTTCACCTTGTCACGCCACAAAGGAAGAACGTTTGCATTCATTGACCTTTCGATAGGCTCGCGGAGGAATTCCTTTGCACGTGCCAGACCACCGAAGAGGACGATAGCCTCAGGTGAGCTGAAAGCGATGAAATCGGCAAATGACTGTCCGAGGATTGTTCCTGTGTACTCGAAAATCTTGAGAGCGAGCTTGTCACCTTCCTTGGCAGCCTCGAAAACATCCTTTGAAGAAATATTGTCAAGACTTCTGAGAGAAGAAGGCTCATTGCTCATGTCGAGCCACTCGCGTGCTGTACGTGCAACACCTGTCGCTGAAGTATAGGTCTCGAGACAGCCTGTCTTTCCGCAGTTGCAGAGACGTCCGTTGTGTCTTACCGCGCATGTATGACCGAGTTCGCCGGCAAATCCATCATGACCGTAAACGACCTCGCCATTGATAACGATACCGCTGCCGACACCTGTGCCGAGGGTAATCATGATGAAGTTCTTCATACCGCGTGCAGCTCCGTAGGTCATCTCACCCATTGCAGCAGCATTTGCATCATTGGTAAGAGCTACAGGAATACCGTTCATCTTCTCTTTCAGGAGGCTTGCGACAGGAACTGTTCCCTTGTTGCCCCATTTGAGATTGACAGCATTCTCGATTTCTCCGGTATAGTAGTTTCCGTTAGGAATACCCATTCCGATACCGCGCACCTGACCGGTAACGCCTGCATCCGCAATCACTTTGTTGATAGCTTCAGCGAGTTCGTCGATATAAGGATCGACCTCGCCATAAGTGTCGGTACGGATAACTGTCTGGGCCAGAACCTGGCCGCGCATATCTACAACACCTATCTTGGTAGTCTGTCCGCCGACATCCACACCCACAACATAAGGCATATCCATCTTATTCATAATCAATCAAATTAAATGTTATTCTACTGGAATTTCAGGATTCACATTCTTGCATCCTACAAGAGCATAATAGAGGATGTATGCAAGCATTGCAACTACAAGCCAGTAACTGCCCATATAACCTACGGCACTTGCGAGGAAGTCCTGGATAAGAGGCATGACTCCACCGCCGACAACCATCATCATGAAGATACCTGAAGCCTGCTCTGTGTACTTTCCGAGGCCCTCAGTACTGAGGTTGAAGATACCACCCCACATGAGTGATGTGCAAAGACCGCAGAGCACGAAAAAGAGAGCCTTCACAGGAACTCCTGCTGCCATTGTGAAGCCGTCCTCAACACTGTATGCAGGCATTGTCATGGTAATGTCCTTCGGAAGGAAGATGGCAATGATGACGAAGATGATTGCGACTGTCGATACAACTGTGAGCTGAACCTTTGTGCTTACCTTGCCGCTGATGAATGAGCTGCAGATACGGCCTACCATCATGAGAAGCCAGTAAACTGCTGCAATGGCGCCACCGATGGCAGCTCCATTGACCGCGATACCGGCACCGGCCTCTGTAGTGTCAGAGAAGTAGAAAATCATCTGTGCAGGGATACCGACCTCAACACCGACATAGAAGAAGATTGCAATCACGCCGAGCACGAGGTGACGGAAGCTCCAAGGGCTGTGCTCGTATTTTACTGATTTTCTTTCAGCTGCAGGCTCCGGAATGTTCACTTTTGAAATGATGAGGAAGGCAATCGCAAATACACCCATCGCGATGAAGAGAAGCGGAGCAACGTCACTCATGGCTGTCTTGTCAGTAACAGTTCCGATAAGAACACCTACAAGGAGCGGGGTCAATGTTCCTGCGAGTGAGTTCAATGAGCCTCCGATCTGGATGTACTGGTTACCCTTGTTTCCGCCGCCACCGAGGATGTTGAGCATAGGATTGACAACGGTGTTGAGCATACATACGCAGAATCCGCAGACGAATGCGCCGAGAAGATATACGTAAATTGCAGATGCACCGAGGAATGTGCGGCTTGAAATCCACTGGATTACCATACCGAAGAAACCTGTTGCAAGTGCAACGAGAGTCGTTTTCTTGTAGCCATACTTGAGAAGCATCTTTCCTGCAGGGATTCCCATGAAGAGATATGCAGCAAAGTTCATCATGTTACCCATCATGCCGGCCCAGCTGTACTGGCCTTTCCAGATGTTTCCGAAAGGTGCGGCCATATTGGTCACGAATGAGATCATCGCAAAGATGAAGCACATTGTAATGATGGCCACGATGTTTGATTTTTTCTGTGTCATATAAAATGTTTTAATGTTTATTGTCAATGGGTTATGCAAAAGTCACCCTCACGTCGTTTTGCAAATAATCGCGTAAAATTACAAAAAAAACGACTCATAACCAACGGACCGGCCCGAAAAAGATATCATCTGATTTCCCTGACCATGTCTTCGAACTGGTCACGTGGTCCGCGCGACTTGTTCTTGATTTTGGCCCGGTAGTTATATACAGTGTTGGCCGAGTAGTGCAGAAAGGACGCGATTTTAGACGATTCACTTACACCGAGTTTCACCAGAGCGAAGATTCTGAGTTCTGGAGTCAGCATATCATTGTCCTTCGGCACGATGGCGGAGCCTTCCGTCAGCAAGGCATTGAACTGTTCAATGAAATCCGGATAAAGATTCAGGAAGGTCTCATCGAACATCTTGTAGAATGTCTTGATATCCTCATCTATCGGAGGAAGCATCTCGATTTCGTCAATGATATACTTTTCATTGCCACGCTTGAGATACTTGAGAATATGATTCTGATATTTACGCGTCTTGTTTATATTGTCCGACACCATGCCGAGGAACAGGGCAATATACTCCTCCTTGATTTTATCCGATTCTTTTATCCTGTTGTTCAATGACTTGAGTTCATCATTCGTTCTGGCAAGTTCCTGATGATGCCTGAAGATATGAAGAGAAAGCAAGGCCAGCAAGGCCAATAACAGACTGACAAAAACGACCGCTCCTGTCATCAGACGGCTCTGTCTTCTCTGGCGCAGTTCATATTCATGTTCGATACGCGGGAAGAACTTGGAAATCTGCCACGGACGCAGCTTTCCGTTATATGAGAGAGCGTCTTGCATGCAATGGTCCGCACAATACTTGAAGGCTCTGTCCACGTCTCCCCTACTGAAAATATTCTGCGCTATCATGTTCAACGAAGCATAATCCTTATTGGCGGCACGGATATCAGCCTGAGCCGACTTACCCAGCCAATAAAGAGCACTATCTTTCTGATTTCCAGGCACTCCCTCAGAATAATAGTAGCACGCGCTGGCATATTTCTTCAAGTCCTTGTCCTTCGACATTGACATCATCTTCTGCGCGAATTTTCTCACGGATGCAGAATCTTTGGCAGACAAGGCCGCTTCCCTGTTCAGATTATACCACTCGTAGGTTCCAGGCGTGACATACTTCATCAGAGAATCCCTCAACTTGTTTCTGTCATCAAACTGGTACTCTCCTACCGTATCGTCAGAGGCATAGTACATAAGTTCTCCGGCCAAAGTATGTCTGGTACGCAGATACTGGAGTTTCTGGCCGGCAGGTATTCCTTCTGAAATCACATGCTGCATCAGAGTATTAGCTTCAATGTGATATCCAGCCTTTGCATACACCTCCACAAGAAAAAGATTCGCAGCTGCAAGCCACTCTTTATCACCATGTTGCGAAGCCAGCCTCTTGTTGGATGCGAGAAAGAATACCGTCGAGTCGAAATTGTTCGAACGGAACTCGTTTGCCATCCTGAAATTGAACGCAATCTGATTTTCGTAACTTCTGTCAGAGCGGTAAACTTCACGGATGGATTTGATACGGGAATCGAAAGCCTTCTCATAGGTCGCCTTCATCTCCAATGTCGCATCAAGTTCGTTTATAGTCTCCCTCACTATGCCGGTTTCATGCCTGCAGGAGTACAGGCACAAGATCAGAATTATATATGCAAATTTCTTCATACGTCAATACGGAGGAATTTCCTCAAATATTCTGCGAAGATACTCAAAGCCGCGTAAAAAAAGAAAAGTCCGGCATCTGTTCTGGACACCGGACACTCCAATAAATAGGTTTTGTCTAGAGCTTCGTTTTCTCGAAGCAACACTGTTCAATTATTTGATTTTCTTGAAGTCAATCAATTCCACACCGTCTGTCGCAGTAGTAGAAAGGTCAATGGTAAGGACATATACTGAGCCTTTTTCCAGCTGGACACCTTCCTTAAGGCCGATGTTGTCGTTCAATCCCACTGTAGTATCGAAGAATTCAGCTGCGCTGTCCGTGTATTTCACACTTCCTGCATCACCGAGAATCTTTCCTTTCTCTGAACCCCAGCCGTCCTGACCGAAGTACTTCGCAGAAATGTAGTCATATCTGAATCTTCCGCCGAGTGTGGTGCCGTCTTTTTCATCCACAGCAGTTCCTGTAAACTGGAACACCATCGGACGGACCTGGGCCATACAGAAGGCTGATCCAGGGTTAAATGCGAACTGACTGGTCATCACAGGATTGGCAAGTCCCCATGCCATCATCCAGAGGGCACCGTCCTTGATTGTAGCCTCAGAACCGTCAGCGGCAAGTCTGCGGAGGGTCGCATAACCATAGTCAAGGTACAGATCCACTGCGAATGTACCGCTTACGACATTTAGTTTGATGGTCGCACCGTCGAGGTAGAACAAATCAGGGTCAAGATACCAGTTCGCAAGGTCTGCAACACCTGAAATGGCAATAGCCTCATCCTTGTTCAATGCTATAGAAGCGATCTGATAGTGAGTTGCAGACAGGCGGCTTGCCTGAATGCCGTTCACCTTGATATCCAATGAATTGACAGGTATCTCCACATTCTTGATTGTGAGTGTGGCAGCACTGTTTCCGGCATTGGCATCCACAATAAACTGGTATGATTTGCCGACCTCGAGTGAAGTTCCGTCAGTTGCCGGCTCTATATTGCCGTCGGATGTAACTTTGAACAAACCGGTCTCGTCATTGACAGAAGTGTAAGAGCCGAACTCGCCGCCCCAGCCTCTCTGGCAGAAGAACTTGAATGAGAATCCGGTCTTGGAGATAGATGCTCCGGCAGTGAACGTTATGCTGTAAACGCCAGCCTCTGTCTGAGCCATGCACCAGACACCGTCGTCAGTATTCCAAGACGGGCCGACACCAGGTTTTCCGATTCCGGCGCCGATTGCCCAGATTGCACCCTTAGAATCCAATGTCGCATAATTGTCCTTATCCGCCATCGCCTCGACCTTTATAAACTTGCCGCTGAAATCGGCAGTCAGTTTGTAAAGTCCGTCCATCGCCTTGAATGTCACGGTGTTATCAGCGTTGAGAGTAAAGAAATCATAGTCCAGATTCCACTGATCCGGTTTGTCAATGCCAGCGAACTTGATTTCCGAGCCCTGGAGAAGGTTCAGCAGTTCTACATTGGAAGACTCTGACAATGACGAAGTTATACTGCCGAATGGAGATGCAGACAAGGCCATGAGGTCAGCGGTAATCTTGTATGTGCCGCTCTTTACAGCAGTGAAAGGAATCGTGCTTGAAGATTCTGCAGGGACAGGTTTCAGCGCAGAGCCGTCCCATCCGAGCCAAATCGCAGGCTGACCGGCTGCAGGCACGCATTTGATCAATGCAGAAGCCTCTGCAGGGAAAGCGTCAGTCACCTCATAAGAGAAGTCGCCGCTCTTTGTCATGGTGTATTCCTTGCCTCCGGCGAGGAGGGTCAATGTCGAAGGGGCAGGTCTATTGACATTGACCTCAACCGTCTCTTCGGTGATTCCCAGACCGGTATTCTGCGCGGTGAAGGTGATTTCGGCGGTTCCGTCCGGAATGTCTTTCAGGAGAGGAACGAAAATGGCCGCGTCATATGTTCCGTATGTCTTGGTACGGATTGTCAAATCGCTGACCGATGTGCCGTCGAAGAGGAGTTTCGCCTTCAATGTAGAAAGAGGGAACTCGTCGTTCAGCTTTATGGAGAATCTTACTGAATCGCCCATGAAAGCTTCAGTTGAGCAACTTTCAATCTTCATTTCAGGACCCTTGTCCGTGAATTTGACGTCCATTCCGTCATCTTTGCAGGAAACGGCAACTGTTGCTGGCACTGCAAGCAATGCCATAGTTTTCAATATCTTGTTCATTATTCTAATCTTTTAATCTTTCCATTTCAAAGAAACTATCGACTTGGCAGGAACGTCGCATTTCACAGAATGTTCTGCCGAAATGAAGACAAGCTGCCTGGCATCAGAATTTTCATTGAGAATAATCACGCCGTAGGAATTGTCAGGGTTCTTGAAGACGAGATATTCCAGTCCGTCAGCGGTATAGCCTTTGGTTCCGATTCTGACTGCACCCTGTTCTATAACCTTGGAGCAATGCGCAATGTTATAGTAATGAGTGTAATAGTCAAGTGATGAATAGTCGGAAGAGGCTATGGTAACCGCTCCGTAGCATGTCTTGCAGGAACCGTCGGCATCTGTATATGGCCCCTTGTTCTCGTCCAGCATGAGATTCCACAGGGTGACACCTTTTCCTCCGCGTTTGAGCAGGCCGAAGAAGATATCTCTCATGTCATTGATAAGACAAGAACTGAAGTTGTAGTTCCAGGTACCGATGGATGCCTCGGTGAAATACAATTCCTTATCTGGGGCTCCGGCAACAATTTTATCCAGTTCCGATACATTTCCGCCATAGTTGTGCCATGCAGAACCTGCGATGTAGGCGGAAGCCTGGGCATCAGCATATATCTTGAGCGGATACTGAGCCTGGTCGCTCATGTTGTCATAATTGTAGTTATGGTCGAACACGAGAATCTTGGTATCCAGTCCGGCCTTCTTGAAAGCAGGTCCCAAGGCAGTCTTGATGAAGTCTCTGGCCACGTCCCAATGCATTACCATTGACATTGAATTACCCGCGTTGAGCGGTTCATTCTGCGGCGTAACAGCATAGATGTCAAGCCCTTGCGACTTCATGTACTGAATCCATTTTACAAAGTATTCAGCATAGTCCTGATAGCATGAAGGCTTGAGAGTACCTCCTGTCCAGCTGTACCAGTCAATATCAGAATTGACAGCTTTCTTCATCCAGCGAGGTGCTGTCCACGGAGAGCCGATTATTTTCAGCGAAGGATTGATCTTCTTTATTTCCTTCAATACAGGAATGACATATTTCACGTCATATTCAGCAGGGGCGAAGTTCTCGATTCCCTTGGTGTCGCACCATGTGAAACGCTCTATGGAGAAGTCCGAGCCGCCTATGCAAACCCTTATCAATGAGCTTCCTATGCCGGTTTTCGTGTCAAACATCTGTTTCAGGAAGGCCTTCCTCTTGTCCTGAGGCATTTTCAGGATGTTGTAGCAGGAGGCCACAGTCAATGCCGCACCGAAACCATCAACGGTCTGGTAGGTATCATCAGTAAAACGAACCGCGTAAGGTGACATTGACGCAGTCTTTCCGAAAGAGATTGTTTTCTCGGCGAAGAGGCTGGACTTATCCGCAGTTGTCGTATAAGAGTAGGCTCCTTCAACTGCAGGCTGTGGTGTCGGTGTCGGCTCCGGAGTAGGGTCCGGAGTCTGTGGCGAGTTTTTCGAATCGCAACTGCATGACATCATGAACGCCATCGCCAAAAAAGCACAAATAGAAGAATACTTCATGTCTAATATCCAGGGTTTTGTGTCAAATTCGAGTTCTTGTCAATGGCAGTCTGAGGTACCGGGAACAGAATGGTTTCATCCGTAAGCGGTGTGCGTTTCTGCCAATATGAATCATAGTCCGGTGATGAAGGATCTGACATTGAATTGTGCACATCCTTGATCATATCGTGACGGGCAAGGTCGAAGAAGCGGAAGCCTTCGAAGGCAAGCTCAAGCCTGCGCTCGTCCAGAACGGCCTTCAGCATCGACTCTTTGCTGCTCTTAACTGAAAGAGGAAGGTTCGCGAGGCCGGCCCTGTTTCTGGTCTTGTTCGTATAGATGTAGGCGTTATCCAGGTCTCCTGTCATCACAAGAGCCTCAGCATGAAGAAGATAGATTTCTCCGAGACGCATAAGGATCATGCTGCTGGCATTGGTAGGAACCTTATGCATGAAAGCATATTTCGCCGCAGGATAGTAGAGGCTCCAGCCGCACTCGTCGTAAACGATGGACGCATTCTTCCTTTCAGTATCACCGGCCGCATCATAAGCGGCTGCAAGACTTCTGGAAGGTGTAGTCCATTTTGCCCATGAGTAACTGTCTGAAGGATTGTAGGCATTGCGGTGATACATCATCCATACCCAGTTTCCGGAGTTACGTGACCAGGTGACTTCGAAGATGGATTCCTTGGTGTTTCTTACGGCATCGTCGTCATTATAGCCCCAGAGGTCGCCGTAATTGTCCACAAGAGAGAAACCCATACCCTCGACTGCCAGACAGTCATTGATAACCTGATTCCAGTCCTGGCGCTGTTTCTCCGCATAAACTCTCGCCCTCAAACCATGCGCGAAAGCCTTGGAGAACAGATACTTGTCAGATGCATTGACATCAGGCGCATTGTCGCAGGCGTAGTTAAGGTCTTCGATTACCTGTCCGTAAATCTCATCTACAGGAGTACGTTTCGGATAATAGTCCTCGTAAACGTCCTCGATGTTCTCTGATGTGATTTCAGGAGGGATGACGGTAATCATAGGAGCATCGCCCCAGAGCTGGGCCATCCTGAAGAGGTTGAAAGCCCTCCAGCACAATGCCTCGGATTTCCACTCGTCGTGCTCTTTCTGAGTCATCTTCACTGCGGAAGTATCTTTCTCGAAGATATTGTCAATGTTGCAGATAATGTTGTTGGCGTTGCTTATCTGCTTGAGGTACCAGTCCCAGTCGCGGGCGACATTGGGATTGGCCGGATCCTGATTGTTGGCCTCGATGGCGACAATGGCGCCGGTGGACGGGCTGCCGCAATATGCGTTGTCACTTCTGGTCTCGGTAGTGATGAGCCAATCCATGTATCCTTTTTCCTGGATGTCTTTTACCCAGCTGTTATACAGGGAGTTGCGAAGTCCCAACATATCTGTTCTGGTAGAATATTGGCTTTCGCTGTCGTTCTTCACATTCACGTTGTTTTCATTGTAGGATGTGTGGGGATTCAAATCCAGATCGCAAGCCTGGAATGCCACAACGACAGCCGCCGAAAGAATAAGATTTATAATTTTCATATTAATGCCTCCTTAGTCATCAGAAATCCACATTGACACCGAATGTCACAGTCTTGACGTTAGGGTATGTACCCCAGTCGATTCCCATGCTTGTTGCGCTTGAGTACTGGCTCATTTCTGGGTCATATCCGGAATATTTGGTGAATGTAAACATATTGGCAAGTGTGATATACGGCTGTATCTTGGTGAGATTCAGCTTCTTGAGGAACTTGCCAGAGAAATCGTAGGAGAGAGTGATGTTCTTGATTTTCAGATAAGAGCCGTTCTCAATCCATCTTGTGGAAGCCTTGAGGTTATCCACTTCGCCTGCCTTAGGGATGTCTGTCACCTGTCCGGGAACACGCCATCTGCGGAGCACATCGGTAATCTGGTTGGAACCGTTGTACATACCTATCATCTCGATCTTTGACGCATTATAGATGTCGTTTCCGATGGAACTTGTGAGGAGGACGCTGAGGTTCAATCCCTTATAGCTGAAGGTATTTGTCATACCCCAGATGAAGTCAGGGTTGGCGTCGCCGATATAGTGACGGTCAGAAGAATTGATCTTGCCGTCTTTGTTGTAGTCCTCGTAAACAATCATACCTGTCTCAGGATCAACGCCTTTGGCTGTGAGTCCGTAGAAGCATGAAAGAGGTTTTCCTTCTGTCATCCTTACGACCTGCTCGCTGAGCGCTTCGGATGTAGATGTGTAGTTATACACTTTCTGGAGGGTGAGTTTCTCGACCTTGTTGCGGTTAAAAGAGAGGTTGAAATCGGTTGTCCACCTGAAGTCGTTCTTGTCGAAGTTAACAGATGAAATCGCGAATTCCATACCCCAGTTGCTCATCTCTCCGTCATTTCTGATAAGGTCAGAATATGGAGACGGCATAGGAACGGTTATCAACAGGTTCTTGGTATATCTGCGATAGACGTCGTAAGTGAATGTAAGTCTGCTGTTCAGCACTGCCAAATCCAGACCGAGGTCCCACTGTGATGTAGTCTCCCATGTGAGTTCCCTGTTTCCGATGTTGGATTTTCCTCCGAGTGTAGGAACTGCGTCAGCATATTTGGAATCTGTCCAGTCATAGTAGTTGGTCGAGTACATCTGCTGCCATGCATAGTCGCTGAGACCCTCCTGGTTACCCTGCTGTCCCCAGCCCACACGGAGTTTGAGGTCGTTCAGCCATCTTACATCTTTCATGAAGTTTTCGCCTGAAATTCTCCATGCTGCTGACATTGACGGGAAATATCCCCATTTGTGTCCCGGAGCAAGCTTTGAGGAGCCGTCGGCTCTGAACGCTACGGTGAGATAGTATCTGCTGTCGAAGTTGTAGGCCGCACGGGCGAGGTATGACATGATTGCCCATTCGCTCCAGCTCTGGCTCTGGCCTCTAAGACCGCCTTTGTTTCCTCCGTCCAGTCCGAAGATCACATTGTTGTTTTCTGCGGAGAAGTAGTTTCTTGAACCTGAGAGCTGCTGCCAGTCTGAAGTTGTCGCTGACATACCGCCCATAAGTTCGAGGGAGTGCTTTCCGAATACATTATTGTAGTTCAATATGTTATCATAAACCATTCTCCTATCGTCGCTTCTGGAATCAGATGCTTCTCCATGCTGTGTCCTTCCGTATGATGTATGGATAGGGTCGAGGAAAGAGTAGCTGTGTACCCAACGGCGGTCCATGCTGACTGTGCTCTTGAAGTTCAAGTGCTTGGTGAAGTTGATGCGCGCGAATGCTGACATCACTGCCCTGTCGGTCTGGTCGAAGTTGTTTTCTGTTCTGGCCAGGTTCTCTGAAGGAGTCGTAAGGTTAGCTCCGTAGAACTGTGTCCAGTACCAGTCAGGGTTGGTTTCGCTCCAAGGCTTGGCATATGTAGGGGTGTTGATTACTGAAAGCACCACGCCGGCCCTGTTGGAACCTGTACCTGAGATGATGCCGTTGTTCTTGTAGTTGGAGTATGCAACGTCCATTCCGACGGTGATCCATTTGAAGAGATCTGATTCGAGATTGACCTTGGCATTGTACCTCTTGTTATATGCGACTTTCAGGACACCCTGTTCGTTGCTGTAGCCGAGGCTCATGTAGTAGCGGGTCTTGTCGTTTGCATTCGATACTGAGACCTGGTAGTTCTGTGTGATTCCTGTGCGGTAAGTCTCGTCAAACCAGTCGGTTTCGTCCTTGAGTCCTTCAGGGACATTGGCAACGCCGATTTCTTTCTGGAGTTCGCGGTACTGGTCGACATTGAGCACATCGTATGTCTTAGTCACATTTGAGAGTCCGACATATGCGCTGAAATTAATCTTAGGTCCTTTGCCCTTGCTACCCTGCTTGGTAGTGATGAGCACGACTCCGTTTGCTGCACGTGATCCGTAAATCGCTGCTGATGAGGCGTCTTTCAGGATCTGCATTGACTCGATATCATTAGGTGAGAGATATGAGATCGCATAGTTTCCTGTTCCGACAGGCACGCCGTCGACGACATAGAGAGGGTCATTGGTAGAGGAAATGGATGATGCACCTCTGACCCTGATGACCATACCGCTTCCCGGCTGTCCGCTGGTCTGTGTCACCTGGACTCCGGAAACTTTTCCCTGGATGAATCCTGATGCGTCAGTGACCGGTCTCAATGCCATGTCTTCAGTATTCACGGTAGATACTGCGGTGGTGAGGTCCTTCTTTCTGACTGAACCATAACCGATAGCGACTACCGCGTCGAGAGCGATGGCGGTTTCATTGACTTCTACGTCAATGTTAGTCCGTCCGCCGACTTTCTCGGTTACTGTAGAATAGCCCAATGCGGAAAATTCCAGAACTGATTCTGATGATGATACTCTGATGTCATAGCGGCCATCGACATCGGTGATGACACCGTTCTTGGTGCCCTGCTCCAATACGGTCAGTCCTACGACGGGCTGTCCGTTCTGGTCTTTGACCGTTCCATTGACACTATGTTGCTGAGCGAAGGCTAGCACGCTAGCAAACATAAGCAATACAACTAAAAATTTACGCATAACTTTATTGGTTATAGAATAATTATGTGCGGATTGCTCCACTTTTTCATGCAAAAATTACCGTCTAAGTAAAAACGTTTTGCAACGAGTGGACAAAAAGTGGACGAAAAATTTGGTCACAAATCTTTATACTCGTGTTTTTCAATAAGTTAGAAAATTTGGATTTGCATGGTAAAGTGGGATTTTCTTCTATTAAAATTTATAAAAGGGATGCTTTGTAGGGTTTTTCCTGTCAGCGCGGTCCGGCATCGACAATAAAATCTCGAAACTTTCGTCAAAAAAATATTGCCATTAAACAAAAAATGCCTATATTTGCAGTCCGTTCTTCACGAAGAGGCAACTCCAGTGATGAAACATCAGGATGGTTCGGTAGCTCAGCTGGATAGAGCAACAGCCTTCTAAGCTGTGGGTCTTGGGTTCGAATCCCAACCGAATCACGAACAAGGAGAAAGCCCGCTGTCTATCGACAGCGGGCTTTTTTGGTCAAGGCGCCGTCGGGAACACTCTGTGACGTGCGTCGAAAACGTTTACCCATACGGAATGTGCTAAAATTATGCTCCCGTGCCTAATGCGTAAAACCGTCTCGTGCGTGCTAAAACGTTTTTCACGCACAACAAGCCCAAAATTCACCATGATGTGCGCAAATCGGGCGTTTTTACGCACGCCAGCTTTCTCCGCCGCCACCCGTAAGATTGCCCGTGGCAGGGCCAGGGATGCGCGACCACCCAGGAGCGAATCCAACCAAACCATGGAAAGTGCGTTTTTGTTAAACATTTGTTAAACATCGGGACAGGAACCCAAGCATGGCAACAGTAGCCCCGGCAAGGCCGCTGAAAAAGTCCTCTTGATAGCATAGGAAGCACACTCAAATAATTCGT